>Ga0123355_10014053_pt1 | contig 12490 bp, 15 predicted proteins | sample TergutEmb28metaG_3_FD_89872 | JGI IMG/M metagenome (GOLD analysis project Ga0123355, IMG submission 89872) | Embiratermes neotenicus P1 segment gut microbial communities from Petit-Saut dam, French Guiana - Emb289 P1 | ecosystem: Host-associated > Arthropoda: Insects > Digestive system > Gut ...
CCAAATGTGCTTTGTAGTTGGCTTTCCATCAAGTTTTATTATATCACAAAACGAGATTTGTCGCAACTCGTTTTCATCACTATTTGTGCCGCCAGCGACAGCGGCGGAATGGAGTTTTTTATGTTCAGGCCTAAGTTGTTTCAAGTTTTTCCGACAAACGATTTCAAAGTACATTTATATTACGATAACGGAGAAATAAAATTGTACGATTGCGGTTGGGTTCTAAAGGAAAGCGGGATTTTCACAAAGATACATGATATCGAAATATTCAAAGAAATTTGCACAATCATGAACGGCACATTGGCTTTTGATATTTCGCTTGTCCGTGACCCGTATTCCTGCATTGACATTTGCCCGGATACTATTTATGAAGACAGTATAAAATGTCAAACGGATATCTTATCCGCGTAACCCAATAATATTTACCAATTATATGTTGCTAAACTATAGCCTAAAACAAAAATCAGAAAGAGGTATAATTTATGAAAATCGGTTGTCAAACTATAACTTTTGGAGCGGAGAGGCATAAGACGGATTTGCAAGGCATTATAAAATCCGTAGCGGATGCCGGATTTGACGGCATGGAGAATGGTTTCGGCAGGTTTAACGCGGCTGAAACAGAAAACTATAAAAACTGGCTGCTTGACTGCAACATCAAGATGGCGGCTATACACATCGGCGGGGATTTCAACGATGAAGAATCGGTCAAAAGACAGCATGAGAATATTCCCGCGCTTATCAAACTTGCGCACGCGCTTGACTGTAAGAATATTTTCTTCTCAGGCAGCCCGAAAAACCACAGTGCCGAGGCATACAAAGTCGTTGCAGAGAATCTAAACGAGATTGGAAAAATGCTTTGCGCGGAGGGGCTTGTTCTTAGCTATCACAACCATGACTGGGAAATCAAAGATGATTGCCTTGGAATGTATACGCTTTGTGATAACACGGACCCTGCGAACCTTTCGTTCGTGCCGGACGTGGGCTGGGTAGTAAGGGGCGGCGCGAATCCTGTTGATGTGATTAAAAGGCTCGGCACACGGGTGTCTAACCTGCATTTCAAGGAATTCACAAGCGATAACAAGTTCACGGAGCTTGGCAAAGGCATCGTAAATTTCCAAGAGGTTTATGAATTCGTCAAAACCAATTACAGCGGTGATATGTGGATAATAGCGGAGCAGGACTCATCAGAAATCGGCGCGGATGAGAGCATTAAGCAAAACTGCGCGTATATAAAAAGTTTATAGGGAATGGTGTATAGCGGTAGTATATCGCGAACCGAAATTTCCAATTTTGGTTCTATTCTTCGGTTCTATGCAAATAGAAAGATTGTAGGGACGCGCTATATCGCGTCCCTACAATCTTTCTCGCCTCCGATAATATTCTTTTTCCATATATCAATTAGCTGCATGACTTTCTTCAATGTTTCAGCATCAGGGTTTCTAAACGCCACTTCGGAAGTGCATACATTATAAAACTCTTTACCGAAAATTGTTTTTCGCACTCCCGGTTTACTGGGGCAACCGCATTTGCCGCAGAGATTCACGTGATTCCAAGCAAATTCCATCAAATGCTCGTCTACCGGGAAATCGTCGTCTCTGCCGCATAAAGGGTTATCATATATAGTCCAGCCGCCGTTATCAATTATCAAAATACACACCCATTTGCCGTTGTGCATAAATGCGGTCTTATGCGTTTCGTGATTTGTCATTCCGCACTCCCTCATATAAGCGACAAAATCCAACGCATTTTTCTGCATCTCCCCGCTTAATTTACTATTTATTTCATCCTCTATTTTCAGCGTTCTGTTGTTATTTTCAGACATCGTTATTTCTCCTCATATCTCATATATTTTAATGTTTTCCGCACTAAATATCATCGTGCAAATGGGAACGTGAAATTATTTGCGGCTCTCTCATCTCTTGCCTGCTTTTCCAGCAATATCAATTTTTTTACGCTCTCAATCATTTCCCTATCGGGATTTGTGGCACTCCGCACAGCGTGTATACAAACGCTTTCATACCTTTTTCCGAATAGAATTTTATCATGAGGTCCGTTATCACACGCACAAAATTTTTCAGTTTTGTAACAGTGTTTCCAATCATCCCACGGAATTGCATTCATTTCGTCGTTGTCGATTAACGCCTTATAATCACCCAATAAATAAATGTGCGGAGTGAGCCTCCAAAACTGCGGTTCGCCTTCGTTACGGCTGTCAATGTGGTTGAAATCCATTGATTCATCGTAAATAGCAATATGGCATAAATGCCATGTGTTTTTAATACACGTGAAATTTCGCGTATTTGAACTTCCTTTTCTGAAATTCATTTTGTTCTCGCGCATCCATTCAACAAACTCCCTTGCGTTTTCCCGTGGCTCGCCGTAAAGACAGCACTCAATGACTTCCTCAATCGTCGGGCTGTTTTCCTTCGTTTTTCGATATGGGATTTTTTCTTTCTGCATTTTCATATCCTCCATCAATTTTTATATCTCCGTAATGCGCAAAGACTCCACGGTAACCACCGTTTTCGGCGTTGCCAGTGCAGATATTCGCACAGGAGCAGGGTTTGGCGGAGTTTCGCGGAACCGCTCGATATAATCGTGCTGTTCCCCGTAATACCATACTTCGCCGTCTACCAAAATTGCCATGAACTCCGGTGCGATGTACCATTCAATACCGATAAACTCGTCAGCCTGTATTTTGCGCGGCGGCATATGGTATTTTTCCCTGCCGCTTGCTGGGTCATAAGACTTGTACATTTTTGTTCTCTGCGCGAGTACCAAACTGCCTTTGTTATAATATATCCAAATGTCATATTTGTCAGTTGCGGCGCGCATTTCAACTTTGATTGCGCCGCTGAACTTTTCCATAGTTTCCAAACTGTTCGTCCCGCCGTTATTGAAATAGACGCCTTTCTCCCCGCTTGCGTTTCGCAGCGTTAAGTAACCGTCCTCGAAGCTGTAATCAACTTTGCCGCATACCCTCATCTCCGCCAAGTCAACCTCGACTGTTTTACTGCGCGGAACGAGATTTTTTACCGCATTGCGGAACTTTTCTTCCATTTCTGCTTGCGTCAGTTTGAGCTCGGCTTCCGGCTCTATACCAGCTTCTTCTTTCGCTTGCTGTGATTTCATGATGTGCGCTTTTCTCACAAGAATCAGTTTTTTAACCGATCCAAACGGAACCAAGCGTTTGGTTGTGTTGTGCTTCATATTATTTATATCGCCCTCAACTGAAAAATCGCAGCTTACAAATTCCCCAAATGCCCCAAGACAAATGTTTTTATAGGCTTTTCCGTCAACAGTAAATGTACCCCCTAAATTTCGCGAACACCCTGTCCTGCCGTCTCTGCAATTATTGCATTTATGCTCAAGCGATTGCATAAACGCCCCGATAAATTCGTCTGATTGCCCTTCCAAATACACGCCAAAATCGGCAGGACCGCCGATATAAACACGAAAACCAAAAGAATTTTCGCCAATGCCCATACCGCTGACGCCCTCGCCTTTATATTTTATTCTGTATCCGCCGTAAATTTTTGACACCGTCATTTTTTCCGACTTCAAAAAAGCGAGAAATTCTTCAAAGTCCGCGAGCAGCTGACCGTGTAAAAGTTCAGTTGCCTTAACTTTGATACTCATTTTTTGTCCTCCCAAAATATAATTTTTTCCGCGCCCATAGCGCGCTTGTTACTACCTAAATTATGGGTCAAATGCCATTGATTACGTCTCGTTTGTTAAAACGCCGTTAAAAGTTCTGTATAATATCGTTTATTCTTATTTCAACCATTTTTTTAGCACAATCTAACGCCTCACCGGCTGGATTGGCAAGAACGAAACGACAGCAACTACAGACGTTATCAAATTCTTTCCCAAGAACGTTTCTTCGTTTCCCTTCACACGTAAAACATTTATCGCAATATTTGATATTCGCCCAAACGATTTCTTTTTGATTTTCCGATAATAAATCGCTGTATTCTTCAATGTAGTGATTAAAGATATGCCAAGAGTTATCTTCCAATCGGTGAAATTTTGCCCCCGGCAACCTTACGTAGCAGACAACTTTGGTTTTATAAAGCACTTTCCATCAATATAATCAAGCAAATGAGGTGAAAACCCCATTTCAAAACTTACATGAGGTATATTTTTATGCCAATCATTTTGAGTGCCGGCTTTAGTTCCATCTATTCTGAATCGACCTATGTGACTGCCATTGTAATCAACCCAAAATGCAATATTAGCTACATTTGGGAATTTTGGAAAACTGCATTTTTCATCTTTTAGGAATACAATAAAATCCATACATTCATTAAGCAAATTTCCTTGCAGATGCGTTTCCACAGACTCCTCGATTTTTAGTTTTTTTGCCATTCTTATTTCCTCTCAAACATGATTTTCCATACAAACATCGCGTTTGTAAAAAATCGGCGGGAGCAAAGCCCCCGCCCTACGGATTCCTATAGCTATGGCTGCCTTATCCGATTTTCGCCGCTAATTCTTCCACTGTCGCCGCATCCAAGAATGTACGCTCTTTGCTTTTTTCGGTTCTGCAGAACGGCGTTCCTGTGCCGCATTTCCCGCCGCCAACGCATCCAACCTCGAATGTTATGTCTTCTCTGCCATCAAAGAAGGTCTTGAACTGATCGATAAAATCTCCGTTGCACGCTTTACACATTCTAACTTTCGTTTTCGCTACTCTTGGCATATTAATTTCTCCTTTGTATTAAAATAAAATTAAATATTTAGAACAATCGGTCAAACGAATGTTCAGCATTTGTATTATACAACATTTTTTTAAAAATTGCAATAGCTTTTTAGAATTTTTTTAAATTTTTCTTGCAAATTTTGTTTTTTTAGTATATAATCTCTATAACACCTTTGTTGCAGGACGCGACGACTTGGTGCGCCGCGGATTTGAACGCGTACAATCTTAAGAATCATCAAATTGGGCGGCACGCCCAGTGGTCGTGTCCTACGCAATAATTTTTAATAGCTCAGAGCAGGACTAATGGATAAAGTTAATGAAAATGGAAAAGAAAATAACGATTGCAAAAAATAATATATCAAACTATCTCGATTTTTTCAAATGCCCGCTATGTGATTCACGCGGCGGGTCGTTTGAGTTGCGGAATTTTTCGCTCGTGTGCGAGGACAAGCACACTTACGACTTAGCGAAAAAAGGCTATGTGAATCTCTTCAACGGTTACACAAAAATCACGAAAACTTATGACAAGCATCTGTTTACAGCGCGTAAAACCGTTTCAGATGGCGGTCTATACTCGCGTCTTTGCGATGAGCTTTGCGGGATTATAGCCGAGCAGATGAACCGGCGCGTATACAATATCTTGGACGCGGGCTGCGGTTGTGGAAATCTGACGCATGAAATTTTTGAGCAATTTCATTCAAGCATATCAAGCGCGCTCATGGCAGGCGTGGATTTATCCAAAGAGGGAATAGAGTTTGCGGCGGCGAATTTCTGCGAAAATGATTTGGTATGGATTGTCGGGAATTTAAATAATCTGCCTTTCGCTGATGCTAAGTTTGATGTTATACTTAATATTATGTCGCCCGCGAATTATCAGGAGTTCGGTCGCGTATTGCGTTCGGGCGGCGTGCTGATTAAAGTCTTGCCGGACGCTGACTATCTGAAAGAACTCCGCCGATTTATCTATAATGATAACGACAAAAATGAGTATTCAAACAAAGACGTTCTCAATAATCTTGCTGAAAACACAACAATAAAGGAACTACGTGAGCTTAAATATACCCACTCTGTTGCGGCAAGCAATGTCGCCGCACTGTTTGATATGACGCCGCTGACAAGCAATATAAGTGAGCGCGAGCAAACAAGGGAGCGGTTGGTTTCGCAGAATAAAAATTGGGAGGTGACCCTCGCGTTTAAAATCGCGATTTGCGAAATATGAATACTATAGATACTATAACAAAAAAAATTGTAATTACCGAAAATGCGACTGATGAAATGCGGCAGTTTCTAAGTGAGAATTTTAGCGGCGCAAACGGCTGTGTGATTTGCGATAGCAATACTCATAGCATTGCTCATAACTATCACAATTATATAGGGTATAATAATATCGTGAGCCTTGATATACATTCCCACCACGCTGGTGAATCCATGATTGAAGCGTGTGACGAGATTGTGAAAAATAGTCAAAACGGGAATCCTGATTATTTCATAGCGTGCGGCGGGGGGACGATTCACGATATAACGAGGGTTATCGCGCATAACTATAACAAGCCGTTCATCTCGTTTCCGACGGCGGCAAGCGTCGACGGTTTCGTTTCAAGCGTTGCGCCGATTACAACCCATAGTGGTATGAAAATCACGCTCGCGTCTGTTGCGCCCGTCGCGCTCTTCGCTGATATCAGTGTACTCGCTGAAGCGCCTCGACGCTTGACCGCCTCAGGATTCGGCGATATTATCGGCAAATATATATCCCTCGCGGATTGGCGTATCGCTAATTTATTATTAGGCGAAAGCATGGATAGCGAGATTATCAGCCGTATGTATGACGCAGTAAAATCCGCTGTATGCGCGGATATCACGGACTATAAAAATTTCTGCGTGAAACTCCTTGAAGCTCTTGTGTTATCGGGGCTTTGTATGCAGTCTATCGGTAATTCACGCCCGGCTTCGGGAGCGGAGCATCATATCGCGCATTTTCTTGAGATGGATATACTCGAAAAGAACGAGCATTTACATGGGGAGAACGTTGCCGCAGGCGCGCTCATGTGCGCGGAGTTGTATCATGAGCTCGCCAACGCAGAAAACATAAAATTCACAGAAAATTACGCGATTGAAGAGAGTTTAATAAAGTCGTATTACGGGGATTTGGCGGATATGATAATCGCAGAAAATTTTCCCCCGTATCTGAATCAAATAACTTCTGAGATTTTTTATGATAATTTGGACGAGATACGCAAAATTGTAAAGGATATCCCGCCAATTCAAGAGCTTGAGCATATGTTATCGCGAGCGGGGATAAATATGCCCCTAATTGTTGACGGCTCGATTATACTACGGCTCGCGCCATATATACGCAGCAGATTTACATTATTAAAATTGTGCCGATGTTTGGAGTTTTAACCCGCTAAGAAAAGGAGAGATTAAAATATTATGCTTGAAAAATTAAAAGAACAGGTTTACCGCGCGAATATGTCGCTTCAAGAGAACAATTTGATTATCCTGACATGGGGAAATGTCAGCGGGATTGATGCAGAACGCCGATATGTAGTAATCAAGCCGTCAGGGGTGGACTATTCAGAGCTTTCATCCAATAAAATGGTGGTTGTCGATATGGACGGTAACATTGTTGAGGGAGATTTAAATCCATCATCCGACACGCCAACGCATTTGGAGTTGTACAAAGCATTCCCGGAAATCGGCGGCGTATGCCATACCCATTCGCTCTACGCAACATCATACGCGCAGCAATCGCGTGACATAGCTGCATTCGGCACAACTCACGCTGATTATTTTGACGGCACTGTCCCATGTACAAGACCGATGAAGAAAAAAGAAATCGAACACGAGTACGAAAAAAACACAGGGCTTGTAATAATTGAAAGGCTCAATGACCTGCGTTTAACGCCAAAGCAAATGCCTGCTGTTTTGGTCAGCTCACACGGACCGTTCACTTGGGGAAAAGATGCCACTGCCGCCGCCGAGATGTCGCTCGTACTCGAAAATGTCGCTCATTTGGCATTTAATACGCAATTATTGCGCAGCATAATATCCACAGCGAACAAAAACATTTTAAATAATGTTGCCGCCGCCATGCCAAATGAGCTACTCCGTAAGCATTTCGACAGAAAACATAGCGCAAACGCCTATTACGGGCAGAAGAAAGGAGAATGAAACCATGAACAGAAATGAACTGATGATTAAAGCGGCAACCTATGATTATCCCGAGCAAATCCCGATAGCTGTCAGTGCAGTCCCTGCGGTTTACATAAAATACGGGGATGACTACAAAAAAATCTGCGCGAAATACCCTGACTTTTTCGGCGAATGGGAACTGAATTACGACCCTTACAAAAATATGCCGCCAAGCTACCGCAAAGGTCAGTTCACCGATGCTTGGGGGTGCGTTTGGAGCAACGAAGACGAGGGCATGGAGTCAATAGTCACAGAGCATCCCGTTAAAACCCGCGAGGATGTGCATACCATGAAGCTGCCTGACGGCGACGCAGGGCTACCGCATGGGTTTATGTACCTGCGATTGCTCGATTTGCGCGGATTCGAGGAAATAATGGTGGATTTCTTTGAAGAGCCGCCGGAACTGCAGCTTCTGATAGACAAAGTTCTTAGCTATAATCTGCGCCAAACTGAACTTATGCTGCAGCATGACAAAAATAAAATGGTCTATTTCGGCGATGACTTAGGTATGCAGCGAGGGCTTGCGATTGGAGCGGAGAAATGGCGCAAGTATATAAAACCATGTTTCGCGGCGTTATACAAGCTCTGCAAAGACGACGGCAGGCTTGTGTATATGCATACGGACGGCTGTGTTTATGAGATAATGCCGGATTTGCAGGAGTGCGGCGTTGATATGATAAACCCGCAGTACCGCGCGAACGGGCTTGATAACCTTGAGAGAGTATGCAAGGGGAAAATACCGATTAGCCTTGATTTGGACAGGCAGCTGTTCCCTGTCGCGACTCCCGCTGAAATCAGGGTACACGTGAGGGAATGTATCGAGCGGCTTTACCTGCCTGAAGGCGGGCTTGCAGTATACGTAGAGATAGGACCGGATTACCCGCTCGAAAACATAGAAGCCGCCATAGACGCAGTGAATGAGCTTAGATTTTATAAGGGGTGAGAGAATATTAAAACTACTATCTTGGGTGTGAATATAAACACGTACACCTTTAATGAAACGCTTGAAATTTGCAAAGGATATTTGGCGTCAAACAAACCGCATATGATTTTCACGCCCAACCCCGAAGTCATAGTCAAAGCAAATGAAGATTCGGCATTTATGAAAATTTTAAATGACGGAGATTTGGTTATTCCTGACGGCATCGGCGTTGTTCTTGCATCTAAACTGTACAAAACCAAAATCAAAGAGCGCGTTACGGGGTACGACCTCTCACTGGCACTTTTGGATTATATAAAAGACACAGATTTTACAGTTTACTTTTTTGGCGCTGCTGCAAAAGTTGCCGAGCGCGCTAAAGCGAGTATGGAAGCTAAGTTTAATGGCTTGAAAGTTGTCGGCTGCCATGATGGCATAGATTTCAAGAATAAAAGTCAAGAGGTAATTGATGATATAAACACAAAAAAACCAGACATGGTTTTTGTTGGGCTTGGAATGGTTAATCAAGAAACATGGATACATGAAAATGCGAAGCAGTTGGACACTAAGCTATTAATTGGCTTTGGCGGCGTACTTGACCATTTTGCGGGTGATATCAAACGCGCACCCGTTATATATCAAAAATTAGGGCTTGAGTGGCTTTACCGAAGGATTACGCTCAAACGCAAAGGCAGGCAAAAAGCGTTAAATAAATTTATTGTCGAAGTCTTCAAAGAGAGATTTGGCAGGAATAAAAGTTGAAGGAGCAAAATGAAAATAAGATTGTCGAAATATGCAGAAAAGTTTCTGAAAAAGACTGATAGACTTACGGAAAAAAGAATCAGAGCCGCTTTGAAGAAATTACAGGAAGACCCACCGCAAGGTGATATTAAACAGCTCAAAGGTTATGATGAACTTTTTCGCCTGACAGTAGGTGGTTACCGCGTAATATTTTGCTTCGGAGATGATATAATAGAAGTAACGGATATTGAACCTCGTGGACAGGTTTATAAAAATTTATAATCGTTATAGATGTAGTTAGAAAGGAGTTTTTATTATGATAAACGTATCAAGCAAAAGTCTATTGATTGAAGCGATAGAGAATCTCACCGAAGAAGAAACTTCAATAGTATTAAGAATGATAAATGGGCTTTTGAACAGCTATGAGGAAGAATACACCATTGAGCCTCTGCCGAAAGAAGAATATCCAAAGCACCTCAAAATTCTTGAAGAAATGCGTAACGGCGAATATGTTGAGCTGTAACGAATGAATCCGATTAAGAAAAAAGGAGAAAAATATCATGAACGAAAAGATTTATACTGTAGAAACCCTTAACCCTAGAGATTTTGATGAATGGGTAGCGCATTGCGGCTCAATTTTTGAAGTTGGTCCGGACTATTTCCGGCGTCATTTCATGTCTGACCCGCACAGGGACTATAATTCTGTATTCGTCATAAAAGACGATGAGAAAATAGTTTCAACAGTACGCGTGTTTCACCGGCAGGTTTGCCTTAGCGGCAAAATCCATAAAATGGGCGGAGTCGGCGAAGTTTCCACTAATCCAAGCCATCGCAAGTTAGGGCTTTCGTACAAACTTTTGGAAGCGGCGACTGAGTATATGAAACAAAACGACTTCACATTATCAATGCTCGGCACGGGATATTACTCGCATTATGAAAAGCATGGATTCAGGCAAGTCGATTCCTATGAGAAAACCGTAGATACAAGCGTCATTCCGGCAAATGAAACCGCTAAAACAATCCAACCGCTTACCGTTGCGGATTATGACGATATGGCAGAGCTTTACGCTAAAAATTGCGCAAACCTTAATTGCTGTATGGTACGCACGAAAGAGTATTGGGAATTATGGTGTGCTGGTGAGATAAAAAATCCGCACGGATTATTCACTGACAATAAACTTGCGGGATATGTATGTTTTGACGGCGATTGGATAGCCGAAATTGTTGCGAATGATGAATTAATCTATGACTGCCTGCTGAAATTCGTAAAATCGGACGGCGAGGTATCAGTGCCGAAGTTCGTGCCGACATCAGGGAAAATTATAAAAGAGGAAACCCACAGCGGGACAATGATTCGTGTATACAAGCCGCTTGGTATCGGCGGCGGAATCGTCCTGCAGGATACCGCCGCGGCTGTTGAGTATATCAACGCGAACGGCGGCATTGTGCAATGGAGCCAAGACAGCTTTTAAGCGGGAAACATTAACACGCTCAAAATAAGCGAGCGATAAATAACGAATAAAAACAAAGCGGATACTTTCGAGAAAAGTTTCCGCTTTGTTTTTATTTTTCGTTACTTACATACATAAAACACATATTCAGTTAATCGTCTTAATATAATCAAAGCTGACTTTTACGGATTCCAACGGAGGATAGTTGATGCAGTTATCTTGTTCAACAATGCCCCATGTGACGCCGTATTTTTTTGCCGTGTCGAGAGCGACTTTCATATCGACCCTGCCGCTGCCTATCTCGGTAGGGGTATTTGTTTCATCAACGTCTTTGATGTGGACAACTGACAACCTGCTGCCGAACTTATTCAGCACATCAACGATATCCGCTCCGGCGGCGACAGCCCAGCCGCAATCAATTTCGAATTTCAGCGTGGGGGCTTCGTCATAGAAAATATCCATAACTGTCCTATCCCCGAATTTGCGCTCGAACTCAATCGTGTGATTGTGGAACGAGAGTTCATAACCGTTATCAACAGCCAATCTCGCGCCTTCCTCAAAGCGTTTAGCGGTTTCGATTGTCGCCGCTTCCGTTTCGATATCAGCCCCCCCTATCCACGGGATAATGATTCTGTTCGAGCCGAGCGTCGTAACGAAATCCGCCGCCTGACGCGGGTCACTGCGAAGCGCGTCCGCAGGTATATGCGCGCCCGTGCATACCAGCCCGTGTTTCTTGAGAGCTTCGGCGACTTTATAGCCGTCGCCCGGATTGTAGGTCATTTCGATGCCTGTGTATCCGATTTCGGCGACTTTTTGGAATATTTCGTCATATCCCTCGTTGATTATTGTGCGCAGGGTATAGATTTGCAAGCCAATGTTCATAACTACCTCCCAAATTTATAATAAAATTTTGTTTTTATTATAACAGTGAATAAAAAACGCGAGATTAACAAATATTACTATATATAACAAAATTATGTAACAAAAACATGAAGAGCAGGCTAAAATCGTAGGGACTCGCATAGCGCGTCCGCAGAATGGGAGTGTAGATAATATAATGAAAGCTGTTATAATGGCGGGGGGCGAGGGTACGCGTTTGCGCCCGCTCACGCTGAAGATGCCAAAACCGCTCGTGCCTGTACTTGGCGAGAGCGTTTTAAGCCATATCATAAGGCTGCTGAAAACGCACGGGGTGAGTGACGCAGCGTTGACATTGATGTTCCTGCCCGATTTGATAAAAGACAAGTATAAAGGCAGTTTCGAAGGGGTAAACCTTTTGTATTTTGAGGAGCCTTCGCCGCTTGGTACTGCGGGAAGTGTGAAGAATACGCACTCGTTTCTGCTTGACGCGGGCATAAAATCACATGAGGATTTTTTCCTTGTTATAAGCGGCGACGCGGTTTGTGACATTGATATAACAGCGGCGGCAGAGTTTCACAGAAAATCAAAATCTGATGTGACAATCGTTCTGTCAAGGGCGGAAAC
>Ga0123355_10014054_pt1 | contig 12490 bp, 7 predicted proteins | sample TergutEmb28metaG_3_FD_89872 | JGI IMG/M metagenome (GOLD analysis project Ga0123355, IMG submission 89872) | Embiratermes neotenicus P1 segment gut microbial communities from Petit-Saut dam, French Guiana - Emb289 P1 | ecosystem: Host-associated > Arthropoda: Insects > Digestive system > Gut ...
GAGAGGGGGGGGGTGTCTTATTTAAGGACACTCAGTTGGTAAGATTATATAGCACTGATGAGGGATAAATGTATGAATATGGAGCATTGGTGGAATGACACTGACAGGGGTCAACTGAAATACTTGGAGGAAACCATGTCCCAGTGCAGATTTGTCCACCACATTTTCACATGGACTGGCCTGGGATTGTACATGGGCCTCGGCAATGAGAAGCCATAATAAACTGCCTGAAACATGGCACAGCCAACTGACATGTGGAATATTACTTGTTTAGTTTCATTCCTCCTGTTTTATAACACTTTGTTAATGTGAGGGTTGATCTTATAGAGGGGAGCATTGTGTTCAACATCCATCCCCACAAATGACAAAACAAAATGTTTTTCTGGCCAAATTTGGTTGGAATATACATTTTTGGCTAAGGATCAACATATGTATGAGCATCAGAGTTGTTTTGTAAATCACAGTAAACATTTTAAGTGTTGCCAAATAGACACTCTAATAGCCATGGCATCCTTACTAATATAATTTAGTTTACAGGAGCATTTTGTACTGCGTATACCCATCAATTATGCTGTGGTCATCTGAGTGTAATGATACCGTTCTTTTGATTAAATTTAGCATTATGATCTCAACTGAAATTTATGTCACTCAAACACAAAGTTACAGATTCTTATAAAGGCCCAATGCATATTCATGTAAATTTTGACAAATAATAAGAAGAATGCAAAATGTGTTAACCACAATAAACTAATAAGACAATTGTCGTATAGCACGTTCAGAACCTGATGGCACATGGTGACGCATGGGAGGGGAAGTGAAGGGGAAAGATGTGAATGGAGTGGGTAGCACTGTACGTCGGAACACAGTCTATACAATTGCTGTCCGCTGATCCACACTCCTCGGCTGCCAGCAGTCAACTGAACTGACACCCCCGCCGATTTAAATGGACTCATCCGTTTCGCTGAAAGACCAAATCTGGTTTCTGCACGTGTGCCATCACGTTTCGAACATGCTATACATCTGTGTGTATTGTATTAATGTGTCATTTCAGCAAGGCTTCATTATGTGACACATTCTGCACTTTGTTTACCACTTTGGACTCACCCCAGCATGAACTGCTGTGAGTTCTGACTGAGATTAATCTTTTGAAACTGTACATCCTGACTGAACTCCACAGTGCTCTGATGACGGTACATGACTTACTGAAACAGTCTGATGCTTTTGGACTTCATGGAGTTAAAAATCAGGACAAGTGACAAAGTGCACAGAAGAAGTGTTTCACCAAGTCCACAACCAACGTTTACAAACCTGCAATGTTAAATAAAAGAGACAGTCTTGAATAATGCTGTTTTGAATTACATCTATCCTTTGATTTACAACAACAACAACAACAGCAACAATTATTATTATTATTATTATTATTATTATTATTGACATGTTAATAGAGCTGTGATAATTATATAGTGCAGATACCACAGAATGTGAGGCCTAAGGATGAGTTCCTATTTGCAGAATGTGATATACTGTAAATACGTCTGTGTTTGAAGTATGTGATACAAAATGTTCTTTACCTGTTACGAAGGTATTTGTATGTACAAGGCATAGTCATATAATATTTAATATAGACCTGCAGGGTAAATCACCTATATCTGAATCGGATTATGTCAATTTGGTAGTTCATACTTTTGGTCATGACATGACATGACATAATGTTATTGCCACTACTTAAATGTTGATGACACTCTTTGGATGAGGATTATGGTATCAAGTGACACTAGACATGGCAAAGGAAGTTATGTGAAATTCTGTTATATATCTGGTTTGGTTCAGATACAATAGCATCAACTTTTGTATATTACATGAAATACAACTGTTGTGTAAAATTGTGTTTGTGTTATTCAGTTACTCTAATTCCTTCACGTTACTTTATAACAGATGTAGACACACAAACAAACTCATTAAATAACTAATAACATGGCACAGCTTCCTTGTTGACAAGCTAACAGGTCCTCAGCTAGTCACGAAACTGCCCATACTTTATGGAACCAGACAGTTCATTACTGCTTTAGAAGAGCCTGCCCCCTGTCCCTAGCCTTGGTTAGATCAATCCAGTCCATGCCTCCATACCATTTCTTGAAGAACAATTTTAATATTATCCTCCCATCTACGCCTGGGTCTTCCAATTGGCCTCTTTCCCTCAGGTTTCCCCACCAAAACCCTGTATGTACCTCTCCTTGCCCCTCTATTTACTACACACCCCACCCATCTCATTCTTCTTGATTTTATCACCTGAACAATATTTGTTGAGGAGTACAGATCAAAGAGCTCCTCATTATGCACTCTTCTCCACTCCCCGGTTTCCTCGTCCCTCTTATGCCCAAACCTCTCCCTCAGTACCCTATTCCTGAACACCCTCAGCCTATGTTCCTCCCTCAATGTGAGTGACCAAGATGCACACCCGTACAAAACAACGGGCAAAACTGTAGTGCTGTGTATTTTAATCTTTGTATATTTGCATAGCAAACTGGAAGACAAAAGACTCTGCACTGAATGATGGCAAGCATTCCCCAAGTTCAATCTGCTGCTCATTTCTTCATGCATGGAATTTTGATTTGTTAGGGTTATTCCTAAATATGCGAACTATTCCACCATTTCAGGGGATTTATTCCCTATCTTTATGTAGTGATTTTGTTCTCCATTCTGTTCACAAGACAAGAACAGTATTAGACCACTCTTCTTACTAGCGATTAATAAAGCCAACAGCAGTAGAACATTGCAAATTGGGGTAGACTGGGATTTTGTAGTGGCCTTCTGCAAATATGGTAATAAATCTGTGTTCCCTAAAAGGCAGGAAGTTTCTGGACAAGCTGTGTGACCATTAACTTCTCAAGCAGCATGACTCTTCTCTATAAAGTTTGTTACAATTCTATAGGAAAACTTCCTAACCACATAAAGCATACTAAACAAAATTAGTATTATACTACTAAGTTATGGCCGAACAGAAGTCAGTATATATATATATCATTGGTTCAGTGGTACTCTGATACATAAATATGACTGATACAGTCACAAAGTTATGAAAATCACTAGTAATAAAGCTTACTAGGTCCTACAGATGTCTGAGATCTATACATCATTCTGTGCATTAATCATTGGAAGTTGCTGGTGCACCACAAAGGGCATTGTATGACCAATCAGGTACTCAGAGCAATGCACATTAATTCTGTTTTCTGTGCTATGACACCACAGTAAGGTAGATGGTTCCATTTTTGAGAAACTTGCTGTCCCAAACTTCTTTTCACCCTGAGCATGGAGGCAACACGTTCTCCTGAAATATTAATACACAATGACCAAACTATTTAGCATCACATCCCAGAAGCTGGAATCTTAAAACCATTCAAAGCACATTGGTTACTTCATGGACTACATGCTGTAGTATTTAAAAACCACGCATTTTGCCCACCGAGTGCATCTGTTTGTCCTGACTGTCAAAATATACAATAATTATTTTTCCAAACAACATTAACCAGTTCAGCTTTGTAATGGAGATGGACTGAGTTCTCATAGAGGTACAGTAACAGTCTTCAAAGGTTACCGAAGGCAATTTATTAAAATCCAATAGGTTCCAAGAACAACTAAAAAAAAGCCCACTTCCCCACTCATAGATGTATACCCCTACATAAATATAAATAATGTTCCTTTATTTTATTTTTGTAAAGAATTTGATCCTCATTTTCAGATTCCATATATGTTAAATTGTCAACTCTAACCTCAAAGTTATGCTGTGTTGTCATGTTTATACCCAGTGACTTACAAACAATATACCCCTGCACAGCACCCACAACTTACTTTCTGAGGTCCCTGCAATCAGAAATGTCACATAAACGAGGGTATGATTCTCAACAGTCATGGAACTATGCAATGACAATGTCTACAGTTTATTCACAACAAACAAATTGCTGCACATGTTACAAGGTACGTTGGCAACATCACTGTACAATAGGGTACCTACCCGTTTCAGCTGTGCACTGAAAATCTATCTCAATCACTGCTATTCTGGTTAATAAATCAATTGTGTGGTTCACAGCATTGGCTACTCTGATCCAAAGGCCTAAACACCAAAACTTTTATTTATGGATACATATGCTAAGTGTAATATACCAGCAGAAAGTGAGAACACAAGAAGCACTGCTTAATCAAATTTTTGATGCTGCAACTGCAAGGACAATCCCACTGAAGTGATGCAAGTTACATGCTCAGTACACTAGTGTGCTATGATATGTACTGAGGCTGAAGGTGGTAATATTCAACACTTACCATAAATTCAGCAATAAAATTCTGTGGTGTGTGTGTGAATGTATGTGTATGTTCCCTCCTCTTTCATCATCACCACCACCATCATCATCATCATCATCATCATCTTCTTCTTCTTCTTCGCCACCACCGCCACCACCACCACCACCACCACCACCACCATGACCTCCTTCTTCTTTCTTCTTCTTCTTAACATTCAGGCTGTAGTTATACATACATAAGCCTCGATAAATGGACCTATGCAAGAATGAAATTTCTGACTATGAATGATCTTGGGAATACAATCGTGACGTTAAGGCATCAACTCATGAACCAACATGTGTGTATACCTAATATGTAGGTATGTTTCTGATCTAGTTCTGTACCAAATGTTAAATGATTAGCTCCATCAGTCCATCAGTTATCACCATATAACCAAAAGGTACAGAAAATTTTCACATGTTTGCAGCCTGGCTATTTTACATTCAATAACAAGTATGACCATAACAAAAGTTGGATATTTGACAAAGGTTGATTACCAGGCTTAAAACTCAATGGCACTAGTGTTAGTGTTGCTTCACAAGTTTGTGTATTCACAATGATCTTATTTTCTTGATCACAAGAAGTTAAAAAGTATGGCACTGGAGTGTCTTCCAGTGGGTTAATGTTCATACCAAGTTGTGTGAAAGTCAAATGATTTAAAATGTGGCCACACACAATCAAGAAAGGCATCTCACAAACCTACCTACTTCCCCTCCCCATTGCAGAAGAGGAGAACACGGTTACATAGATAAACTTTTATGTTATGATTTTTAAGTTGTAACAATTTGCCACTGTTGGAGGGGGGGGGGGGTTTGTCTGCTTAATGTGTAGTATGAAGATATTGCCGTCTCCTCCTTAATCCTGAGAGATATGTTACACTATTTACTCTAGTGATATCATCACTTATAATCAGGTATTGTTATGATGCACATCTAATGCACAACTGGCTAAATAGAATGTTCATGTCTAGTATCTTATGAACACTCAAATATTAAGTTAGAATGCACACCAGTTAAGTTACACACTTCCCATACCACAAATATTTTCTGTAATTCCTAAGGCCCCTCCATATTGCAGCCAAAATTTCAACCATCCAGGTATTGTTTTCCCCTTTCTGCCAAGGACAGTAGAACAGCCCTAGGATCGTTCACATCAACTGAGACAAGACGCACAAAGTAGTTGAACTACTGCCTATACAACTATGTGCAGTTACATGCCACAAAGACCTTCAGTTACCTCTGCAAAAATAGCAAACTTCACAATGTCAAACGATTTCCTGTGTGGTAAATATTCTAATGTTATTACAAAGGCAAGTTTCTTACTTTTGAGAGTGGTAAAGTGTTCTATCAGAAAAGATGCTGGAACCAAGGATTAAGACTGTGAACATGTGCTGGTCTGTTTGGCATATCACATACCTTAGGAAAGTGATAAATATGAAGGATTAGTGAAATGATGACTGCCAGAGGAAAACCGGTCTGTAAGAAAAACATACAATTTTTCCTATCCACACATGGGCTGGCCTTTGATGGAATCCAGTTCTTTGATGTCAGAACCGTCTAACCACATGAACTATTATACATACACCTATAATATAAAGCCAAATAAAAATAAATATTGACATATAGTCAAGTGAGAAGTAGATATTAATGTCAATAACAAGAAATGTAGAGAATAAAACATTATGACGTCGAAATTTAAAATTCTGTAACGCAATATGTGCCAAACAGAATGGACAGCATTTACTGGCAACATTAAGGATGGGAGGAGAAATGAAAAAATTTATAAAACCATTACACATGGAAATAATAGGCTTTATTTTAGAATTTCTGAAATTTTATGTTGAAACAATGCAAACATTCACAACAAACTAGGGGAGGGCTAGGGACTAAGTTATAAATGGTATGAACAAATATTCATGTATTCTGGGGTGGGGAAAAAATATTGAGGGGGGAGGGGGGAATGGCACTGAAATTTTATGGTATGTACAGTATATACTTCATTATTCTTATTCATATTATTAGTAATTACTTAGCCATATTTACATACATGTACTCATGTAACATATGAGATTACATGTATGTAAATTTGAAGATATTTTAATGTATTATGCATGTAGTTTATACTTAATGTGTATAGTACAAAACGTTCTGACATATATATATTTATATATGTATATATAACAGTAAGACTAGTTTTTCTTTTTCACTCACTGAGACAGGTTCAACTGAGACACAAGGTACACAAGATGTTGCTGAATTGGGCAATAACCTACTCACTACTGTAAATAAAATTAAACAATAGAATGAAAGTACAGGCTGAGAGTTCTGAATGGATTTGAACTGACATTTTCTCAGTTACAAATCCTTTAAAAAAAAAAAAAACACAGTTTTATCATCCTTAGAATAAGTACAACACGCAAACCGTGTCTCAGTGTGATGCACAGAAATTAATGTGGGAGACAGAGGATAAACAGAGCATGGTTCTAGGTGAGGAAATTTGAAGTCTTCAATCACAGGAATTATAGCAACACTCCTCCCATGGTATGGAACTGGAAATGGGATTTCTCACAATTCTGGAATACGAGTGCTGCAGCAATAGTTACTTGAAGAGTTCAGAGGACACAAGATAGAATAACAGCTGCTTATTCCTCAGGTCATAAGAAGTGACTGTACTTTCACCTCTATCATCATAAATGCACGTTACCACATCACATACACGAGGGTTGATAGGGTGATCAGAAAGCTTACAATTCTAACACAATATATTCCTATACAAATTCTACACTTTGCACTTCCAGGCAGACAAATTCAGCATATCAGTTACAATGAAAATCAAGCTTTGCTGTTATGAGTTACAAGAGAACATTAATGAGACTGCCCTGAAATTTAAACCCAACATAAAATTGAGGTGGTATGTTACTGTCAATCACGTTGAGCAACACAAGACAACTGTGCCATGTAATGAAATGACTTATATTAGCCAACAAACACAGATGACATTTTGGAACTGTCAGAGCTGCTTAAGCATCCAATCACCCTATGCAACTGGCCAAAATAAATGTAGTAAGTCATGTGGGTGAATAAATGGACAGCTTCATCATACAAGTACAAGGAAGCATATACAGGCTTCATTTAAAATATTCCTTTTTTTACTCTCTGTGCAATTAAGACAGGCAACATTATCATTCAACCAACAACAATGATATTTATATTGTGGTTTACAGTAAGAATGTTTAGAGCTAAACAGAACACGTTACGCTGGACTTAGCCACAGACTGAGAGATAAGAGTAAAATCAACACCATGCAATCTGTTCACGTGAACTGCCACTGGATAACATAGATGGTATCTAAGATTTCTGAGACTGTCTGCCTCCATCATGATGAACAACAATGCTGTCATATTTAGATATACAGTTGCTCCTTGAATGTGGACAGTGGGCTGGCTGTGACAGCAATTACGCAAATAAACACAAATGACATATGTGTCACTCAAAACATCAACCCCCGATGATGGAGACATGACACCATCTCCAACACATTCAGTAATATCACCTTCCTGTCGCTGACTGATCAGGAAAACCTTACTGTACAACTGCTCCAAAACATACAAATCCCACATCTCTCATTCTCAACAGAAACCCCAAGCTTTGCAACTGTATGAACTCATGCTTATTCTGATAACCTTTATTTAAGAATAACTAAATGGAACTTTCATGACAATGTCACGTACAAGAATGCTCATGACATCAACAAGATGGCAAATACGGTAAAATGAGACTTGTAATAGTAAAAGGAACATTTTAATTTTTACACTGCACACAACTTCAGTGTAGTATCAACAAAAATGGTATAGCTGATACTGCTATCAAAGAAGAATACAATCCGAACAGCTTGTACAAAGCCTCAGATTATCCATATCAACATGGCGCATGAACACAGACAATATAGAAATGTACTGGAAAAAGCAGAAACACAAGCAACAGAATAATGCCAGACCAACAAAAGAGTGGCTAAGAGAAAAAAGAAAAAAATGCAAAATGTTATATGTCTAATAGTTGTCATGACTAATCATACTGCACACCTACATGACTTCTGAGCACATGAAGACCTGTCTACCTGTTAACACCTTACAGACTGCAGGGTCTGTGGTTCTTGCAGTGGTGATGCTGATGGTCAAGTCGTCTGGAACGTCAGGCCACGTCAATTTGTAAAGCGTAACCCGCATTTCAAAGGATCATAATGATTCATCTGTGGGCTCAGTTGTTCTTCTTGGACTGCTTGACCCTGATGAGAGCACCATGATCCTTTGACATGCCTGCAAATATTTGCCCTGGATACAGTGTCCCATCCAAGATATGAATCTTCACCTTCCAAGCTCTTTAAATGTTAATTAGAAGCCAGTCTCACACCACAAACCTGCACTGGTTTTACACTATTTTATTTCAGCCACATTTTTTGCTAGTTGTTAGTGCCTGAATTTTAATGATGGTTAGTGACTGCCTACAGGTATGCTATGGCATCAGAGTGGCAAGTGTCATCCACGTTCTGCAGGGTGTGTTAGGAATAGGACATCTGAAGGTTCTGGATTCACGAATAACGGCATGTCACGAAGATTACTTTAATGCTTGCTCTTTGTCATAAAAAGACCAATTTAGTGCAGCAGAGCAGCAAACTGCCAATATTTATGTAGGCACAAATATGAATAAAATTGGACAATGATATTTCATGTGTTCACACCCTTTACAAATTAGGCAGCAACAGCGATGTGCAACGCAAGCTCAGTAACACGATTCGTTTACACTAAATCAGGGAAGTTCAGTTACCACAAAAACTAAATACAATGTCAACTAAAACACGTACGATAATGGTATAGTTCAACCAGATCGATGGGCATTTTGGACACTGTCCATCATCTTGGTCTTCTGGTACCACACGGCTTCAAAAACATAGGTCTGGGGGGGGGGACACCTAATATAGTGGGCCTCATAGACAGTGTTGGTCTCTATGTATGACCCCCACACAATCACATGTCCTAGCAATGGAACTACCTTGGAATGTCTCCAAGCAATGTATGTCCCCCCCCCCTCAAGTCTGAAAGGAACTACACAATGCAATGGACTAAAACCCACGCATGTAATGGAAAAGCCAACAACTTGTTTTGAAGTTTTTTTGGCACATTTGCAAAATTGTGAAAAGTGACTGCTAGCGTAGTCACATCTACCTGTCTAGCCACATGGACCAACTCAATTCCCACTGGATGAAATTTGATTTCTGAGTATTTTTAGAAAATATGTAACGAAAATCCAAGTTTCATTAAAATATGACATGAATAACAGATACTTTACATTAAGCCTATGTACATTTATGATTGTATCTTGCTCAATTCTTCCTAGAATGAGAAATTTTTCAACAAAAGTTGTACAGGAAATCATCGTGCCATTTATGAGAAAATGTGGAAAAATATGGTAGAGCCAGACAAGCCACAGATGACAATATGATACAGTGCATTCACTTTACATGGTTGATAACGTATGGCTCCAGACACACACTTGGAATATGTACCATTAATTCTTTTCCCAAGGTAATAATGGTTACATGAAGGTGCCTCGTTACAATACACATACACTGCCTGTCTTCTTCTTCCTACAAATAAAACAATAATAAACAGCTTTTGTACTGACAATCTTCTGTTGTTGTTGTTGTTGTTATTATTATTATTATTCGTTTTCCCTAGAATACCAACTGTGATGCAGGGACAGACAGTGCAAATTATATTAATCAGATTTAGAAATATACTCAATAAATTATGAGATATTTCTCTTTATACTTATTATCGGATTTGAAATGCAAAAAAATTGTGATGTTTCTGCTAACGCTCATTTGCTACTTAAGAAACGATAAGTTACTGAGAACTGTGCTCTTCTAGAAATTACCACTCCTCACTGTGTAATAACCCACAAGAGCGCAGTTCTCAGCTACCTAGTGGCGGAAGCCTGAAATCACAGATGAATTACTGAATTACATAAAGCACTAAATTGTTTAGGTTCATGATGGTTTGTTAGATCTGTTACATACAGCATTTATGTATGTGAAATGGAATCAACCATTATGGTAGTAGATGGGCAAGTATACACATCATCCTGCACACAGTCCATGTTCATTTTATTTAACATATAATTTAAAACATTAAAGAAAAATGGGGTTGTTTTCATCTTCAGATGGAAATGGGGGGAGCAGAATTCTGGTCTGGTGGGCCTGTTAGAAAGAGCTTGTCTCTACCTCTCAGCATCAGGCTCTTTGTAATGGGCTCATGTGATTAACTTGAGGGTTGTTTGACCGTGCATCTTCCTCATGAAATAAAGTGAAATGCGAACTTGATGCAACTAGGTAATTTTATTGATGTATTCTTAGCTCTACATGTTTCGGGTACATACGCCCATCATCAGGAGCATCAGATGTTGAGTAGGAGCATATGGTTTTCTGCACCGAGTTTTTGGATGGGTGGTGGTCTTGAGAGCCGCTGTGTACAGTGTGGATGGTCTGTAAACACGACCTATGCAGCAGCTCTCAAGACCACCACCCATCCAAAAACTCGGTGCACAAAACCATATGCTGCAACTCAACATCTAATGCTCCTGATGATGGGTGTATGTACCCGAAACATGTCGAGCTAAGAACACATCAATAAAATTACCTAGTTGCATCAAGTTGGCATTTCACTTAATTTCATGTGATTAAAATCCCTCTCCTTTATTCCTGCCTGAAGACAAAAACAGGAATATCTTTAGGAATGTTGTAATGCAATCAGCCTGAGATGACAGGCAATGGCCAAAGCACTGGTCAAACTACTCTCATATACCATCATCAGAATCCCTCAAAGCTCCAAATGTTCTCAACCTTAAGACGGAAGGCAAATGACCAGCTCTGGTGTCAAATCCTGAAGCGAGTCACTTCTGTATACAACCGATATTTAGAACAGGTCATATATATATATGTATGTATGTTGTATGATAAGTGATGTTCATGACTGGTTGATGTACTAGATCAGTGTCTCTTACAAGGTTTTTTTTTTTTAAATATTTCTGTGCCACGTCACATATATGCTACTTGACATGTGTAAATCTCGTAATGTACATTGTGACTGTACAAACTGCTGGCTAGGTGCTGTACTGGTACATTATTTGTTCTCTATACCTTAAAAATATGTATAAAGCTATACTCCATAGCATTACATTTTCACTTGACACATTTCACATCTGTAGGCTTTTTAAAGCTTTGTGTAATCTAAAAAACACAAACTGTGAAATATGTAATGATGTTCTTTTTCACTCCTTCCAATATACGTTACTAGGCTAGGGTTCCCATTTGTCCCATTCTTCCCAAGACTGTCCCAGTGTCCCACGAACTTTATTCAGGATGCTCAAATGTCCCACTTTTTGATTCTGTACATCTGTCATTCACATCACTGCAATAACACAATTTCTCCATCTCCTGAACTGATGGTTAGTAAGTTCAGTGTTTGTTGTCTTTCATGTTGGTGGAAATTGATCAGGCAACTGCTTGGTAATGTTGGCAATGTTGTGAAACTGTAGCACGTTAAGTGGTGATACACAAAAAAAAAACTACGTGAATCTTCCACAGACAATGTGCCACTGATTGTGTGTGCTATACAGTCTGCCTTCCTAATACCATTTAATATTGCTTTGTAAATACACAACTTCATTTTTGGATTTGTTTAGTGTCGATTAAAATATAATAAATGTACAATTACAAAAGGGTATTGCGTAGTTGTCTTAAAGCACTTGCGTATGAAGAGTGGCAGCTTGTCTGTGGAAAATTTGATCCATAAAATGTGTTCCTCATCTTCCCATATGTCCCACATTTTTTTGTAGAGATTTCTCAAAATGTCCTGAGTTCCTTAAAAGTAGTATGGGAACCCTATACAATGCACAAAAATGACAATGTATTTCTGAGTATGTATGCCTGAGTACATCATTTTGACCATCCTGCAAGGGTTAACGACCAGGATACTACAGCTATATTTCAGTTGGTATTAACCGATACATGGAACTAGTAATATGTGCATACACACACACATATGTATATACATATATACATACATACATATATATATATATATATACACACACACACA
>Ga0123355_10014055_pt1 | contig 12490 bp, 8 predicted proteins | sample TergutEmb28metaG_3_FD_89872 | JGI IMG/M metagenome (GOLD analysis project Ga0123355, IMG submission 89872) | Embiratermes neotenicus P1 segment gut microbial communities from Petit-Saut dam, French Guiana - Emb289 P1 | ecosystem: Host-associated > Arthropoda: Insects > Digestive system > Gut ...
ACACACAGCGACAGACCTGTTAACCATTCACGATTATCAAGGAGATAAGGAAATCTTAAAGGCGACATATAAAGATGTTCCGACTATTCTGGATGCTCAGCCATGCAGACGTCCAATGTATGCTAATGGTTGGGAATATACCGGCGAACCGATTCTCATGACAGAATTTGGCGGCATAGGCTATCAGACAGGTGCATGGGAAGGATGGGGATACACAAATGCATCCTCTGATGAGGACTTCGCTGAAAGACTGAATGCTGTAATATCAGCAATGTTAGAATCTCCTGATATTCAAGGTTATTGTTATACACAAATAACAGACGTTGAACAGGAAATTAACGGACTTCTAACATATGATCGTAAGCCTAAAATTGATTTAAATATAATCAAACAAATCAATGAAGGCAAATGGAAAAAAGACTGTAAATAAGAAATAATGGACAAAACCGGGGAGCAGCTTTGCTCTCCGGTTTTGCAGCATAGTTATGAGGGAGCGAAACGACATATGAGATATAGAGAAATTGATGTTTTTAAGGGAATACTTGTTTTGCAAATGATATTGGCTCATTGCTTTCACTTCTTCGTATCCCTTTATCCGGGCACTTGGGAGAATGCGGTTTCAGATTACATAAACCTTACAACATTCTCGGGCTTTATTTTTGCATATGGATTTGCAGCATGGTTTGCATACGTACAAAAAGATTATAAAGTTATTTTGCCGCGCCTCATCAGCAGTATATTAAAGATGCTGGCAGCATATTATATTTCTGCCTTTGCGTTTAGAATATTCATTGATGGGATTTTCATAAATTGGAACAACATACTTGACATACTACTTCTGCGCTCACTTGCAGGATGGTCAGAGTTTTTGCTATCATTTGCAGCGGTTATGGTTCTGATTTTATGTTTCCAACCGCTTATGAAAAAGGCAGGAAAATATTTGCCACTAATTGTAGCAGTTGTAGCTGTTATAGCAGTACTAATACCATTGCGTACATCTAACACAATTGTAGCAACGTTTATTGGGCAAGCACCATTTGCAGTATTTGCCGTCATTCCATATTGTATATATCTTGCACTTGGAATCTATATTGCACAATCAGAGGGCAAGTTAAAACCATGGATGGTCATAGCGACCTGTGTAGGCACAGCAGGATTTGTTGCTGTATACTTAATCTTTGGAATGCCTTCCAGATTCCCATTATCGCTACCATGGCTGCTTGGAGCCTCTGCATTTATTACTCTTTATTATTTCGTATCAAAGTTAATTGCCGGACGAAAGTTCAGCAAGTGGATTGAGGATATTGGCAAAAACTCACTATTTTACCTCCTGATGAGCAATATATTCATATTCGCTCTTAGGTCATCAAACTTCTCCAGATTAAATACAACATTCGCACTTATAGTATTTGTGGTGTTTGTGCTTATGATAATGTATTTAGAGAAGATTATTGTGAAGTCAAAATTGGCGAAGTTGTCTGAAAAATATTCGCAATAATATCAATGTTCTAATCACTTTGTAGGGGCGCACATTGTGCGCCTCAAAGTTATTGAAATCTATTCAATTATAGTATTCCATGTGATATAATCAAACGAGTGCAGGACAGGGGGACGGTTCATCTGTCTTGTTAAATCAAGAATTATTTCGCTACACAAGACAAATGAACCGTCCCCTTGTCCTGATACCCTTGTCCTGATAGGGGCTAATATAAGGAGCATATATGAAAGAAAATAACAATCGATATGTAATTGGTGTAGACGCAGGAGGAACAAAAGTCGCTTATGGCTTGTTTGATGCTAATCATAAATTAATTGACAGAATACAACATCCGACAGACGCAGCTGCGAATGGTCCGCAGTTTTCTGATACGCTTATTGAAAACATAAATGTGCTAATGCAAAAGCATGATTTAGCCTTTGAACAACTTGATGGTGTTGGGATAGGTATGCCCTCTTTCATTAATCGTGAAACAGGGCATATATTCATGACTTCAGCAATGCCTAAAATAAAAGATTTCGCGATGCTCGAATATGTTCAAAAACGCCTACCAACACGCATTGTACTAGATAATGATGCAAATGCAGCAACTCTAGCTGAGCATCGGCATGGTGCAGGACGTGGAGTGAAACATATGGTATATGTAGTTGTTGGCACAGGGTTTGGGAGTGGAATAATTATAAACAACGAAATATTTTCCGGCTCATATGGTGGAGCCGGAGAGTGTGGGCATATGCTGATGACACCAAATGACGGACATATGTGTGGGTGCGAAAACGCAGGATGCTTTATGTCACACATATCTGGAAGAACATTACGGGAGCGAGTAGAGCATGGCTTGAAGACGGGTGTAAAAAGTGTGCTGAACCCAAAAACTGCAGACGGCAAGCAACTTTTGAAAGCATATAATGAAGGAGACGCATTAGCGCAAGAACTAATAAAACATATGGCTAGTAGCATTGCACTTTGCATATATAATGTATATCAAATGTTAAACATTGATACATATGTTTTCGGTGGTGGTCTGACGGCCTTGGGTGATGCGTTATTTATCCCAATGCGTGAAGAATTTGACAAGTTGAATCATGTCCCGTTTCCTGTACACTTCAAGCTTGCAGAGCTAAAAGAGGATATGGGAATAATAGGAGCAGCAGAGTATATATTCTCAATGCAAACGTATGATTAGTATAAAAAGTTGGCGAAAGGTACGGTCATTGACATGAGTAAAAATAATTATTTTGGAAAACTTAATCCGCGTACTGCGAAGATACGCGAGAAATTATTATCAGCGCAGCCTACAGTGTGTGTAGAGCGTGCAAAGTTGACGACAGAAAGCTACATAGAACATGAGCAAGAGCAAGTAGTGCTAAAGCGAGCATATATGCTCGAAAATGTGCTAAGAAATATGTCAATATACATCGATCCTGATGCACTTATTGTTGGAAATCAGGCAAGTGCAGATAGAGCTGCACCTATATTTCCTGAATATGCAATTGACTGGGTCATCAACGAACTTGACGAGTTCGACAAACGCCCCGGAGATAGATTCAATATATCTGAAGAAAATAAAGAAGTGCTGCGTGGAATACATCCATATTGGAAAGGGCGTACACTAAAGGACAAAGGCTATGCATCATTTCCGGATACAGCACGTGTGTTTTATGATTTAGGAATAATAAAGACTGAGGGAAACATTACGTCAGGCGATGCACATATTGCAGTCGATTACGATTTGATTTTACGAAAAGGGCTAAATGACGTACGGGAGAGAGCAAAAGCAGCACAATCAAAGCTTGATTTACAAGATTTTGAGCAATTAAAAAAAAGCTATTTCTACCGTTCAATAATTATAGTCATTGATGCAGTAGAGGCGTTTGTCCAAAGATATGCCGAACTTGCAGAAAAACAAGCAGAAACAGCATCAACTGAGCGAGCAGCAGAGCTGAAAGAAATCGCGCGAATTTGTAGAAAAGTTCCAATGCAACAAGCAGAAACATTCCACGAAGCGGTGCAAAGTGTGTGGTTTGTGCATCTTATTCTGCAAATTGAGTCCAATGGACACTCTCTTTCATATGGAAGATTTGACCAATATATTTATCCATATTATTTACAAAGTAAAGCTGATGGAATAACAGATGAAACAGCATGCGAGTTGCTTGAAAACCTATGGATGAAAACATACTCGATAAACAAGATTAGAGGATGGTCACATACTCGTTTTTCGGCCGGAAGTCCGTTATATCAAAATGTTACAATAGGCGGCCAAACAGTTGATGGCAAAGATGCGGTTAATGAAGTTAGCTACCTGATACTTCGTACTGTAGCACGCTCTCACTTGCCACAACCAAATCTTACGGTTAGGTACCATAAAGGGTTATCAGATGAGTTTATGCGTGAGTGCATACAAGTAATTAAATGTGGATTCGGAATGCCTGCGTTTAACAATGATGAGATAATCATCCCGTCATTCTTAGATATCGGAGTGAAAAAAGCTGATGCATATAACTATAGTGCGATAGGCTGTGTTGAAGTTGCAGTGCCTGGAAAATGGGGATATCGAGCTACAGGAATGAGTTTTTTGAATTTCCCAAAAACATTACTCATTGCTCTTAATAATGGTGTAGATATTGCAAGCGGAAAACAAATCTATCAAGGTATGGGACATTTCCTGGATATGGAGAGCTTCGATGATGTGATGCGAGTGTGGGATGCATATGTCAGAGAGTTTTGTCGTCAATCAGTGGTGCTTGATTCATGTGCGGATTTAGTGCTGGAGCAAGAGGTGCCGGATATCCTTTGCTCGGCATTGACAGATGATTGTATTAGTCGTGGTAAACATCTAAAAGAAGGTGGAGCGGTCTACGACTTTATAAGCGGATTGCAGGTAGGTATAGCAAATCTTGGGGATTCCCTTGCTGCAATAAAGAAATGTGTATACGAAGATAAGTCCATCACACGAGAAGAGCTATGGAATGCACTACTTAATGATTTTGAAGGTCAGGAGGGAGCACATATAAGGCAGCTATTGCTTCATGCGCCCAAGTTTGGTAATGATGAGGATTATGTAGACGACTTACTTGTTGAAGCGTATGACAGTTACATAGAAGAAATTGCGAAACACAAAAATACACGATTTGGCAGAGGTCCAATTGGTGGTGCATACTATGCTGGCACATCGTCAATATCCGCAAATGTGCCGCAGGGAGCGGGCACAACAGCAACACCGGATGGTCGTCATGCAGGTCAGCCACTCGCAGAGGGCTGCTCACCAAGCCATGGGGCAGACAGGACAGGACCGACAGGTGTGATGAACTCCATAGCAAAGCTACGGACAGATAAAATAACCGGAGGAGTGTTATTAAATCAAAAAATGACACCTATGATGCTTGATGATGAGCGAAATGTGGAGAAATTGATAGCACTACTACGTGCATTTTTCAATACACTAAAAGGATTCCATATACAATACAATGTCGTATCAAGAGAAACCCTATTAGACGCTCAAAAGAATCCGGACAAGCACACAGATCTTATAGTAAGAGTAGCAGGATACTCGGCATTCTTTAATGTGCTTTCAAAAGCAACACAGGACGATATAATCGGGAGGACAGAGCAGGAATTGTAGGACGAAGGAAGATATACACATTGAAAGACGGGGGACAGACCATCTGTCTCCTAATCAAAAAAGTGGTCGATTGACCACTTTTTTGATTAATCTTTTACAACAGCATCGATTAATTCATTTCGTTCACATCAACATCTGAATTTTCTGTTTCAATAGCAATATCTGCCTCTTTTGAAGCGTTAGCCTCTCTTGAGCTAATATATTCGATAATAATTTGCTTTATAACTGCAGCTATTGGCACGGCGAGGAACATTCCAACCACACCCATATATGCACCACCAATGATAACTGCGATTATAACGATAATTGGATTAATTTTCAAAGAAGAACGCATAATTCTTGGTTCAATATAATTGCCGTCAAGTTGTTGAAAGATAATTAAACATATTATTGTCGGAATGGCAACAGATAAATCAGTAGTTATTAATGCAACTATACTGATAGAAACTACTGAAATAAGCGACCCGATGTATGGTATAAAGTTAAACATCGCTGCGATTACTCCAAATAGAAATGCGTAAGGCACACCAAAAATCAATAGTACAGATGTGACAACTATAAGATTAATAATACTGTCTAAACCCTTACCTGCAATGAATGCAAAGAGAACCTTGTTTGTTAGTGAAACATATTTTTCTGCTTTCATTGCTCTTTCATTTTGCTTGAAAACAGCATTATTTAACCGTTTGAAAAAAGCAGCAATTCTTTCTCTGTCCAAAAGTATATAGAGTGAAATTACCAGGCCCAAAATTGCACTAAATACACCACCTGCAAAGTTCATAATTTCCTGAAAAACTTGCTCAATTGCTCCTTGACTCATAACATTTTGTAAAAGAGTGCCGGAGAACTCATTAACAGCACCTGCAATATCTATATCAGCCCAAAATGCTGTATCCGGTAAATTATCTATGTATTCTAGTGTAACATTAACATAATCAGGTATTGCAGTTCCCAAGGAAATGAGATTTGAAATAATGATTGGTAGTAAAAAACTCAATATTAGGACAACCAAGCATATTACAAGAAGAAATATAATGATTGTAGTGATACCTCTTGCATATCTAGCAATGAATCTTGGTCTGATTTTTTTTATCAACTTTTCAAGAACTTGATGTGGCCTATAAAGGAAATATGTGAACAAAATGCCGTACATCAGTGGAGAGATTACTAAAAGGAACTCCCAAATCGCCGACGTTATTTGCCCGATATTATCAATCGTCTTGTATATTAACATTAAAACAACAGCAATAATGAATATTGGTATCCATTTTGCTCTTTCAAAACTGCCTTTTTTCAAGTGATTTCAACCCCTTTATATGCACGACTTTTGACACCAAATTAGTGTACCATAATTTATCCGAATTTGCTATTGCCATTTTGAAAATAAGTGGTAGAATGGTCGTTGTGTCATAATGACATCACAGAGGTGAAAGGTGTAAATCACACCTTGGATTTACACTCTGTGGTGCGATTATAATGCGCAGTTTTGTGTTTTGGAGGACAGTGTTTTGGTTGGTATGTTGTTTTGGCTCGGCATAGTAGGTGCACTTATTGCAATTGGATTTGCATATTTACAAGCTCGTAAAGTGCATACATACTCTGAGGGTAATGAACGTATGGTGAAAATTGCACAAGCAATTAGAACCGGTGCAAAAGCCTATATGAAAAGGCAATATAGGACTGTAATTAAGTTCTTCGCAATCGCATTCGTAGTGCTGTGTGCACTTGCGTATGTACCATGGATTTTTGGTGAAGAAGGACTTGTAAATCAATATGCTCCATTTGCATTTATTTCCGGCGGATTCTTCGCAGGACTATCTGGATATATTGGAATGAAAGTTGCGACCAATGCAAATGCCAGAACTGCAAATGCGGCAAGTGAAAGCCTTAACAAAGGTCTTCGTGTATCATTTGCATCGGGTTCTGTAATGGGCTTTGTAGTTGTAGGATTCACTCTTCTGGACACAACCGCTTGGTTCCTATTATTAAAATATGTATTTAACGAACCGGCCTCAGTAATTGGGCCGACAATGGTTGCATTTGGTATGGGTCTGGCATCGATGGCAATGTTTGCGCGTGTTGGCGGTGGTATTTTTACAAAAGCCGCTGATGTAGGTGCTGATCTTGTTGGTAAAGTAGAAGTTGGAATTCCCGAAGATGATCCAAGAAACCCGGCAGTTATTGCAGACAATGTAGGTGATAATGTTGGAGATGTTGCCGGTATGGGTGCTGATCTTTATGAAGCATATGCACATGCAATCATCGGTACATTTGCGCTCAGCTTCTTTGCGGGATATGATTTTTACGGTATGCTACTACCGATTCTCATGTGTGTCGTAGGAGTTATTGCTTCTATTATTGGTACAATGGTTATTAAGACAAAAGAACAAGCTGATCAAAGAAGCTTGCTCAAATCTCTACATAAAGGCGTATATCTAGCAGGAGGCATTTCAATTGTTGCAGCGCTGCCATTAACAATTTGGATTGCAAATATTGCCGAAGGCGAAGTAGCGGCAGCACTGCAAAGCAATCTTTGGGGTATCTTCGGATCAATCGTACTCGGTGTAGTGTCCGGCTTCTTGATTGCATTCTTTTCGGAACACTATACATCTGATACAAACAAACCAACACGTGAGTTGGCAGCATCGAGTGAGACAGGTACAGCCACAGTTATGATTGGTGGACTTTCACTTGGCATGAAAGCCACTGTCGGCCCTGTTCTGACAGTTGCAGGAGCTGCATTAATCAGCTTTATAATCGCAGGTGGCTTATCTGGCGCGGAAAATGCATTTAGCATGGGTCTCTATGGAATAGGTATTGCATCTGTTGGTTTGGTTGCAACACTTGGTATCAACCTCGCATGTGACGCATTTGGTCCGGTTGCAGACAACGCCGGTGGTATTGCCGAAATGGCAAAATTACCTGCAGAAGTTCGTGAGCGTACTGATGCATTAGATTCATTGGGTAATACAACTGCAGCAACAGGAAAAGGTTTCTCAATCGGAGCAACAGGGTTCTCTGCTCTTGCACTTCTTGTTTCATATGTTGAGATTGCGGAAGGTTTATTAGGTTATGAAGATGGTGAAGGACTTGCACTACAGATTACAAGCCCGGATGTACTTGTAGGGATTTTCATTGGTGTTGTTACAGCGTTCTTCTTTGCATCGCTCACAATGTCTGCTGTTCACACAGCTGCAATGAGTGTCGTTATAGAAGTGCGTAGACAGTTTAGGGAAATTACAGGTCTTATGGAAGGGACAGCAGATCCGGATTATGCAAAATGTGTTGATATTTGTACGCAAAGTGCACTAAAACGCATGGTTGCTCCATCACTTCTTGCTTTTGTAGTTCCAATCGGAACAGGCCTACTTCTCGGTGCAACAGGTGTTGTAGGAATGCTTGCAGGTATTGTAACAACAGGTTTTGCTCTTGCAGTATTCATGATGTGCTCAGGTGGTGCTTGGGATAATGCTAAGAAATACATCGAAGCCGGAAACCACAATGGTAAAGGAAGTGAAAATCATAAAGCTGCAGTAATCGGTGACACAGTTGGTGATCCCTTCAAAGATACAGCAGGACCATCATTTAATATTTTAATCACGCTTTCATCAGCAGTATCTCTGGTATTTGTCGGTGTAGCAACAAGATTCTCATTATTTGACTGGTTGAGTAATTTAAACTTCTAATAGTGTTTATAAAGGCACAAGCAAAATAATAAGCATAAAGGGGAGCGTACGCTCCCCTTAAGTCATTGTATTAAATTAATATTCAATATGCTCAGGACAGATGAACCGTCCCCTTGTCCTGCCCTTGTCCTGCTATGATTTCTAATAGCGATTGGTATCAATCAAATTACGGACAAGATCTACTGCTCGTCTCAGTTTTGGTATGTTTCCACTTAATGTGTATATATCTCTGAATGTAAATTCCAGAGGCAGTCCTTTTGCGGCATTAAGGGTAGCTGCGATGTGACTACAAAAAGCGTCCTCATCCAATTCTTTGCCCACACCAAGATAATTTGGACTTGGTTTTCTAGAATATATGATATCTTTACCTTGCAACTTTTCAGCAATATCTTCTTCATTACACCATGGAGAAACAGATAATTTACGTAAATTAGGTAACGTATCTAATGCTCCGTCAAATATCATATGTACCGGCTCGCAACATCCATAATAGACAAGTCCGGCGCGCTTGCAAATATCTACATAATATGGCAAAACGAATTCGGTGAAACACTCCTTTGAAATACCTACAGACTCTTGAGAGTTTGTGTTTATCCATAAATCACTCAACCGGATATCGGTTTTACCTTTCAACAAGTCTGTTTGTGAAGGTGAGTTTGTTGGTAATTTATTTGTGAACCCATAACTGTTTGAGCCTGAGTGTTCATTGCCCCAATTCGGAGTTAGTAGTCCATTTTCTTCTTGCCACTTAACAAAAGCCAAAATGTCATCACGTAAGAATGCCATAAGTTGATGTAATTCTTCCGGTTCTTCATACATTGCAAGATAAAAATTTTCCATTCCCATAAGCTGAACAACGTTTTGAGTTAACGCAAAGCGCCACAAGAGACTGTTATTGCGAATTCTTACAGGAAGGATGTCACCAATAATTTCTCCGATACTGTTTGCATATGAACGTGCCTCATCGATATCAGATGAAAATGATGAGGGTTTTAACATATGCAAATCGTCAGTTAAGTTGGCAAGAGGATATTCAATTTTATAAGCAATATTATTTCCATCTGACGCTCTATGATGCTTAAGCTCAAGCCCATAATTATTTGTATGAACATTCAAGTTAACCGAAAAGAAGTCAGGAATGACTCTATCATCTCCGATTAACTCCGGCAAAGACAATTGAAGCCTTAACTGCTCTTCTATTTTTCTTGCAAGATCTGACTCACAAATGAGTTCCGGCTTTAAATCATCACCAAATGATTCATATTCCACCATAATCAGTGGATGTCTATCAAGAGAATCATTAAACTTATACCAAGAATCAATTAGTGAAATGTTTTTATCTGATTGTGCGAGCTCTGCTTGACTTTTAGCCAAATCTCGCAAAATTTGTTTTTCTTTTTCAGTTATCATTATAATAAGCATGCCTTTCTGTCTTAGTCTTTAATGTCAAACACCTATTTTTGCTTTTAGTTGTTTGATGAAATATAGGTAGTTTTCATAACTTATTTGTGGATGGATGAGATGGTCGAGCATAGGAATATAGCCGCTTGCGTGAAAAAGCTCATCAATTCGGTCGAGTTCGTCATCTATTTCTGAAAAACCCATAGTGAGTTTGTTCTTATCTATGCCGCCAAGGAGACATATGTTGGGGTATTGTTTCTTTATTTCTACAACATCACATCCTGCCTGAACTTCAAAAGGGAACACCAAATTAATTCCACACTCTTCAAGTAACGGCATCATAATGTCCATATTTCCGTCTGTATCAACAGAAACTACAGGAATGTTATTTTGTTTTGCAAACTCTACTATTTTCTGATAGTTAGGCTTCATAAATTCTCTAAACATTGCAGGAGATATGAGTGGACCGGCTTTGCCTGACATGTCTTCCCATATATGGATATGATCAATTTGTATATCTTTTTGTACTTTGGCATATATAGTCAGCCAAAAATCTGTCAAATAATCCATCATATCTTTGATAAGTTCAGGTTCATCGATGAAGTAATACAGAAGTTCTTTCTCGCCAATTAAGTCACGTAATGTTCCATATAGACCATAAGGCCAACGACCTACTTGGATTGCAGTACCGCGCTCTTTCGCTAATCGTATAATTTCTTGCCAATCGTCAGGGAATCGTTCGGGTGAGTTTGGATCAAGTCGCTCGCGTTTCAACGTTTCCCAATCTTCGCGAGTCTTAACAGGACAGTCAAGATATTGTGGAATGGTTGTGTTTCCGATTTTCTTTTCAACAAGGGTTATGCCCTGCTCATTACGAATTGTACGATTATCACCATCTGTGGATAAAAGTGTCCACTCAAAAGCCGGACAGAATCCAAGATTTACAAAAAGTGATTCAAACCCTAAATCGAAGTCGACCTGTGTTTTCCAATCATCGTCGTTAATCATGCCTTCATTCTTCCAACGATCAACAGTTTCATACCATGGTCCGAACATGAACCAGAAAGGAAGTCTGTCAACGTCTTGATTGAGACATGTGCGTATAATTCTTTCGCGGTTGTTAAGTTTTAAGTTTAAGTCTATTTTTCCCATGGACTATATTTGCCTCCAAACTCTAAGATGGTTGTTATCCTATCTGCTTAACCCTTTACGCTTCCAAGTACCAACCCTGTGGTAAAGTACTTTTGAAGGAATGGATACACAATGAGAACCGGAACAGCTCCCATAAATAGCTGAGCTGCACGACCGGTTTGAACATTCATTCTGGCCATTATTTGAGCCATATCACCGCCGGTTGCAAGACGCATTACATCTTCGAAACTAAGAAGTAAAAACTGTAAGTATGTTTGCAATGGATAGTTCAGTGGGTTTTGCATATAAATAAGCCCGGAAAACCAGTCATTCCAATGTGCTACAATCGAAAACAATGCAACAGTTGCGATACAAGGCTTTAGTATGGGCATCATAATTTTAAATAGTATGGTCATTTGCCCTGCACCGTCAATCATTGCTGATTCTCGTAACTCGTCCGGGAGGCTTCTGATAAAATTCATAAAAATAATCATGCTGAAAACAGGCAATGCACCAGGGAGCACAAGAGCCCACATGCTATTTAAAAGCCCAAGTCTTGAAACGACGATAAAAGTTGGGATTAGTCCACCGCTAAATATCATTGTAAAGACGAAAAAGAACATATAGAAATTACGGAATAAAAGCCGGTTCTTGCTGTAGGAAAGGGGATATGCAGTTAATACAATCAGTAATATGTTTATAACTAACCCAAGTGCAACTCTTTGGACTGAAATCCATAAAGCAGCTAGAAAACGACCGTTTTGAAATGCAAAGATATAAGCATCAATATTAAAGTCTACCGGAAGAAAAACAACGGAGTTAGTTAAAACCGCAACATTAGAACTAAATGAAACAGCGAATAAATGCACAAAAGGTAATATGCAAGTCAAACATACAGCTACCAAAAAGATATTGTTGAATATATCAAAAATTCTCTTACTAAAAGACTTATCTATCATTATAGTATCCCCCCTAAAAAACTCTATATCCGGCAAAACGGTCAGCCAGATAATAAGAAGCCAAGATAAGTGCACCGGAAATTAATGACCTGAACAAGCCAACTGCGGTTGCTAGAGAAAATTGTGCACTTTCGATTCCTATTCTAAAAATATATGTATCGATTATATCCCCGGTACTATATACAATTGG
>Ga0123355_10014057_pt1 | contig 12489 bp, 9 predicted proteins | sample TergutEmb28metaG_3_FD_89872 | JGI IMG/M metagenome (GOLD analysis project Ga0123355, IMG submission 89872) | Embiratermes neotenicus P1 segment gut microbial communities from Petit-Saut dam, French Guiana - Emb289 P1 | ecosystem: Host-associated > Arthropoda: Insects > Digestive system > Gut ...
CTGGCACGAGTTTGGGAGCTTCAGCGGGGATTGAAGCTGGGGTTGCTGCTCGCCTGGACAGCGGAGCGCGCCGTCGAACGCGCCAGGGCCTGCGGGGCGACCGTCGTCCTCCCGGAGCTCAGGCTCGCGAGCGAGGCGCTGCTCGCCGAGGTCAGCGCCGCCGGCCTCGAACTGAACGTCTGGGGATTCATGCCCAGCGAGCACGCCGCCCTGCTCGGCGACTCACGCGTGGGCGGCGTGATCACCGACGACGTTGCGGGCACGCTCGCGGTGCGCTGAGTCAGAGTGCGATCCGACCGCTGGTCGTGATCGTCTGCCTGTCCGGCAGCCTGAAGTAGTCGGCCGGGTCGGCGGCGTTGCGCGCCATCGTGACGTACAGCTTCTTGCGCCAGGGGGCCATCCCGGCTGAGTCGGTCGCCGCGATCGCGATCTTCGAGACGAAGTAGGTGGCGTGCTCAAGGTCTGGGTCCCCCTCGATCAGGCCCTGCCCGACCGCGACCTGCAACGCGGCGGGGACGTCCTGCTCCTCGAGGAAGCCGAAGCGGATCGTGAGCGGGGTGATGCTCTCGGCGAGGCGACCGAGCGGGTCGCCGGTGGCGCCGCTGTAGCGCAGCTTCACGCCGGGCACGATTCGCTCTGAGTCGGCGATCCGTGGCACGCGCTCGGTTTCGACCGCGACGATGATCACGTGGTCGTGCATCACCTGGTTGTGCTCGACGTTGGCCTGCAGTGCGAGCGGGGTGCCCTGCAGGTTCGGGCTCATGAACACAGCGACACCCGGGATCTGCTGGACGCGCTCGTTCTGGCCCCCAAGCTGCTCGATGAAGTCCGACAGAAGCCCTTCGGCCCTGGCGCGGTTGGCGTTGACCCGCTCGCGGCCCTGATACCAGGTGATGACGAGCGTGAAGATGACGACCGCGATCGTCAGCGGCAGCCAGCCTCCGTGCGTGACCTTCGTCAGGTTGGCGGAGAAGAACGCGAGATCGACGGTGAGAAACACCGCCCCGACGAGAACCACAAGCCGTCGTGACTTTCGCCACAGCAGTCGCATCACGGCGAGGAACAGGATCGTGTCGAGAATGAAGGTGCCGGTGACCGCCACCCCGTAGGCCGAGGCAAGCGCGGTGGCAGACCCGAAGCCGATCGCGATCGCCAGCACCATCGCGAACATGCTGGCGTTGATCGCCGGCGCGTAGATCTGGCCGTGGTGACGTTCCGAGGTGTGGCGGATCGTGAACCGCGGCAGGAAGCCCAGCTGCACCGCCTGCTGGGTCACGCTGAACGCGCCCGAGATCACCGCCTGCGAGGCGATGATCGTCGCGATAGTGGCCAGGAAGACCATCGGCACGCGCCCCCAGGTGGGCAGGAGCAGGTAGAAGGGGTTTGACACCGACCCGGGCGACCGGACGATCAGTGCCCCCTGTCCGAGGTAGTTGAGCGTGAGCGCGGGGAACACGACCAGGAACCACGCGCGGCGGATCGGGGGACGGCCGAAGTGCCCCATGTCGGCATACAGCGCCTCCGCCCCGGTCAGCGCGAGCACGACCGAGGCGAGCGCGATGAACGCGACGGCGCCGTGTTCGACCAGGAATTGGGCGCCGTAGCTGGGCGACAGGGCGCGAAGGGCAGCCGGGTGCTGGACGACCTCGGCGAGCCCGATGACGCCGAGGACGATGAACCACACCAGCATCGTCGGGCCGAACAGGCTGCCGACGACCCCGGTCCCGAGGCGCTGGATCGCGAACAGCGCGCACAGGATCGCCACGGCGATCGGCAGGACCAGCGAACTCAATCCCGGCACCGCAACCTTCAGCCCTCCGACGGCGGACAGCACCGAGATCGCCGGAGTGATGGTGCCGTCGCCGTAGAACAGCGCGGCGCCGATGATCCCGAGCGTGATCAGCACCAGCGGCACGACCGCCCTGCGGCTGCGCCTCCCTGCTTCGAGCAACGCGGTGAGCGCCATGATGCCGCCCTGACCACGGTCGTCGGCACGCATGATCGTGCTCACGTACTTGACCGAGACCACCATCGTGATCGACCAGAACACGAGCGAGATCACGCCGTAGACCTCGGACACGGTGGCGTGTACGGCGTGGTTGTCGCTCGTGAAGACCGCCTGCAGCGCGTACAGCGGGCTCGTCCCGATGTCGCCGAACACCACGCCGAGCGCCCCCAGCGTGAGTGCCGTGATTCCGGTCCTCGCCACCCTGTGATCGCGAGGGTCGGGCCTCCTGGCGTTCTTCATGGAGGCGACTAAGCTCCCGGCGGGCACACCGAGACGGTACTCGGACGGCGACGGCATCGGCGACAGCGACGCTCCCACGGGGGCTGACGGCACCTATATTGCCTCACATGGTGCGTCCCGATTCGGTCTCGCCGGAGACGTGGGCGGTGATGGGCGGCCGCGGCTCGCCGGGGGCCGATGCGCCTCTGAACGTCCCGCTGGTGCCGGCGTCGAACTTCGAGCACGGTTCCGGTCGGGTGTACAGCCGCACCGACGGAACCCCCACGTGGGAGGCGTTCGAGGAGCTGCTCGGCGGACTCGAGGGCGGGCTCGCTGTCGCGTTCGCCTCGGGTATGGGCGCGATCGCGGCGGTCTTTGATCTGCTGCCGACGGGCGCCACCGTGGCCGTTGGCGATGATTGCTATCAGGGCGTCGCCGGGCTTGTGGCGATGGGCGCCGCGCAGGGGCGCTGGCACGTGGTGCGCGTCGCCGTGGAGGACACGGCGGGCTGGCTCGAGGTCGCCCAGGAGGCCGATCTGCTGTGGCTCGAGTCGCCCTCGAACCCGCTGCTGGCGGTCGCTGATCTGCCCGCCGTCTGCGCCGCTCGCCGAAAGCCGGACGCGTTGGCGGTCGTCGACAGCACGTTTGCCACACCGTTGCTGCAGCAGCCACTCGAGCTGGGGGCGGATCTGGTCATACATTCGGCGACCAAGTATCTGGGCGGACACTCGGATCTACTGCTGGGCGCGGCGGTCACCCGCTCCGATGCACTCGCGCGCCGGCTCCGTCAACGCCGCGAGCTGGCCGGCGCGACCCCGGGCGCGCTGGAGGCATACCTGGCGACCCGCGGGGTTCGCACGTTGCCGCTGCGTCTCGAGCGCGCCAGCGCGTCGGCGGCTCTGCTCGCCGACCGGCTTGCTGATCACGCCGGCGTCGCGGTCGTGCGCTATCCCGGCCGCCTTGACCACCCCACGCACGCCATGGCGCGGAGTTTCATGCGCGGCTTCGGTGCGGTGGTCTCGTTCGAGGTCGATGGCGGCGCCGATCGCGCCGACGCGATGTGCCGGTCGCTCCGGATCATCCGCCACGCCACCAGCCTGGGCGGCGTCGAATCGATCATCGAACGTCGCGCCGCGCTCCCGGGCCAGGCCCACATCCCGCCGGGCTTGCTGCGCTTCAGCGTCGGCTGCGAACACGTCGAGGATCTCTGGTCCGACCTCGACCAGGCGCTCGCGCGGACAGCCGGCATGGAGACCGCCGGAACCGCACGCTGACCTGCTGGGTTGGCCGGTCCGCTCGCAGGGTCACCGTCGCCGGCGGCGAACAACGGGGAATGGCAGAGCGGGAGCGGCAGCCCCTGGAGACCCATGAGCAGCGGGCGCTGTACCGGCTGGCGCTCGGGTTCGGCTCGATGGAGGAGTTCCAGGATCCGCGGCTCGAGTACCGCCGGCTGTTCGCCGAGATGCTGGGCACGTTCCTGCTCCTGCTCGCAGCGGCCGGCGGCGGGCTGCTTCACGCCAAGGGCCAGATCAGCCTCACCGCGGCCGTTGTCTCGCCGGCGCTGATGGTGATGGCGGTGATCGTGTCCATGGGCGCCGTCTCGGGCGCTCATCTGAACCCGGTCGTCTCGGTGGCGTTCGCGCTGCGGGGCGACTTCCCGTGGAAACGCGTGCCTGGCTACATCGTCGCCCAGCTGGCCGGGGCGACGCTCGCCTGCCTGTTCCTGCTGGCGGTGTTCGGCGACGTCGAGCATCTCGGCGCCACCCTGCCGGGCCCCGGGTATCGAGCATGGCAGGCCTTCCTGATGGAGATCGCGCTGACCGGGGGCCTGGTGAGCGTCATCCTCGGAACTGCCTCGGAGGCCCAGAACGTTGGCCTGTTCGGCGCGTTCGGGGTCGGCGGGTACATTGCGCTTGCCGGCCTGTGGGCCGCGCCGGTCAGCGGGACATCGATGAATCCGGCGCGCTCCTTCGGTCCTGCGCTCGTCTCCGGGGACTGGACGGCGTACTGGGTGTACGTGGCCGGGCCGGCGCTCGGAGCCGGCATCGCCTTGGCCTGCGCGTCGCTCCTCCGGGGACCGGGCGGCGATGCCACCGCAAGAGCCGCGGCATCCGGAACCCTGGCGGATTTGACCACCACACACCATCACGGAGCCGATTGAACCCATGCCAAAAGCAAAGGCCGGCAGGCCCGAGACGGTTAGGGTGCCGATCCGATGGCTTGCCGACGTCGCCGAGCACGACTACGCAGCGGCGCAGGCCTACCTGTCGCTGAGGCTCGGCGAGCAGCGAGCCAGCGAGGTCGTCACTCAGCTGCGAAAGGCCCGACTGACCAGGCGCCGGGCCAACGACATCCTCCGGGCCGCCAGGCTCGACCCCGCACCGCTCGATGATCCAGGCGTCATCAAGGATCTGATCAAGGTCATCGAAGGCCGGGAACTGAGTCCCGTGCTCCTCGTCAGGGACGCGGATCGCACAGATATCGCCGACGGGTTCCACCGGGTGTCATTGGTCTACCGCATCGACCCTTACGGACAGGTGCCGCTCCGGCTCGATGAGACCGGAGCGTAGGGCGGACGTCGCCGCTTAAGATTCCGGACATTCGGATTGTTGGCACCGCTGGCGGACAAGTTCAGGTGAGGTCGACCGCGCGCCGTCCGGCGGCGCAACCGATTGCGCGGCTCGCGGTCACGTTCGCGACGTTCGCGATCACGGGCGCGCTGCTGACGGCGCCGGCAAATGCGATGCCGGCGCCGTTGAAGCCGCACGCGGTGGTCGGCCCCAGCAGCACCGTCGAGTCTCTGAACGGACTCTCGATCGCGCCTGATGGCAGCGGCGGGATGGTGTTCCTCGAGACGGTCGCCGGAGTCCCACACGTATTCGTCTCACGGCTCGAGCAGGGCGCCTGGCTGCGGCCCGAGCGGGTCGATGTGGGGCTCAGCACTGCCTCCTCGCAGCCTCAGCTCGTCGCCGATGATCACGGGGAGCTGATCGCCGCGTTCGTCAACTCGGGGGCTGTCTACGTCAGCACGGCGCGGAATCGCCGGCAGCCGTTCTCGACGCCGCAGGCGATCGCAACCGGCGCTTACCACCCGTCCGTGTCCCTCAATAGCTACGGTGTCGGCTATCTCGCCTACACCGCCCGGGCCGGTGCGGGTTACGACGTCGACGTCGACTACTTCGACGGCACCGCCTGGCATCCGGCGAGTCCCCAGGACGTCAATGTCACCGCGGCCGACAACGCCGGCACCGGCCTGGACGCGCCCGACGTGGTCGCCGCCGGCGACGGCGTCGGGATCGTCACCTGGGGCGAGAACGGTCACATCTACACACGCCGGGTGTGGGGCACCGCGACCAGCGTCCAGACCGAGCAGATCGACCCGCCGACGGTTGCCGGTAGCTGGAGCGAGATGACCGCCAACAGTCCCCGGATCTCTGTCGGCGACAGCTCCTCCTACCCGATCATCGTCTTCCGCGAGGAGGTCACCGACGCCGGTCGGAAGCAGTGGCGCGTGCTCGCCGAGGGAGAGATCGCCGAGCGCATCCTGCCGCAGTACCCGGTCGACGGGCTCACCGCCGGCTCCGGCAACGCGACCCAGCCTCGGGTGGCAATCGATGCCGGCAACGCCGGATTGGTGACCGCGGCCACCAGTTCGAACCGACTGATCGTCACGCCCATCGCCCCCTACGCCTACTTCGCACCGACCGCCCCGCTCACCCCCGCGGGCGGCGCCGGCCTGCCCGACGCGGTGCCCGCCAACGCGGGCGGTGGACGTCTCGTCGCGTGGCAACAGACTCGGGCAAGGACGCGGTCTCGGATCGTCGTCAGCTACCCACAGGAGAAGGGACGTTCTCGCACCCTCGCCGTGTCGGCGGCGGGAGCGCCGACCGACGCTGCTCTCGGCCTATTCGCCGGCGGCGACAGTGGCGGCGACGCGGCGGTCGCCTGGGTGCAGGGTCGTGGTGGAGCGTTGTCGATCGATGCGGCCGAATTGCTCGCCCCCCCGACCAGCACGGCCGGTTCGCCATCCGTCGTCTACGCCAGGCACAGCACCCCGAAGCTCCACTGGCCGCCCGCGAGTGAGAGCTGGGGACCTATCAGCTACGCGATCAGGCTCGACGATTCGGTCATCGGCAGAACCGACGGGCTCGCGTGGCAGGTCCGCAAGCCGCTCAGGGACGGCCGGCACGTCTGGCAGTTGACGTCGACCAACGCGGCGTCCGAGTCCAGCACCGGCGCCACGCAGACACTAATCGTCGACACCTATCCCCCGGTCGTGCGCGCCCATCTGAGCGGCGCGCGCCGGGTCGGTCAGACGCTGAGCCTGACGCTCCGCTACGTCGATCTCCCGAACCCGAAGCAGCCTGGCTCAACACCTTCGGGGATCGCCTCGGCGACGGTCAATTGGGGGGGCCACGCCGTTCCGGTCAGCCAGTCGAGCCGCTCACGTGTCTCCAGCCACATCCAGGACCACGATGTCTATTACACGGCGACGGTGACGCATGTTTACCCAACCGGCGGCCGTCACACCGTGACCGCAACCGTCACCGACCGCGCTGGCAACTCCACCACCCTTGCTTTTAAGCTGGTCGTGGCGCCCGGCCCGAGAGGGAGATCCCACCTGCTGACCATGCTTGCGATGCCGAGCGTCACGGCGGCGTCACCCGAAATCGGAGGCGGCGCGCCGCTCGCCGCAACGCCACCGAGCAAGGGCGCATTGACCTCCGACGGGCCCGACGACCGCTATCTGCTCGGCGGCACCTGGCTGTACCGGCCCGACGTGAGGAACGTCGGGCTCGTCGACGGCTGGTGGCACGACAATCTCGGCAGGCGGGGCTGGAAACCGGTGGCGATCCCCAACTCGTTCAACGCAGGCGATCTCTCGACCAAGAGCGACCATGGCTCGGTCGGCTGGTATCGGCGCGATTTCACCCTACCGTCCGGTGCCTTCCCCAGCTATGTGCGGAGCTCCTCCTGGCGCTGGGTAATTCAGTTCGAGTCGGTCAACTACACGGCCACAGTCTGGCTCAATGGCCACGAGCTTGGCACCCATGAGGGTGCATATCTGCCCTTCGAGTTCGTCATGAGTCACCTCCGGGCAGGCGTCAATCAGTTGGTCGTACGCGTCGACAATCGGCTCACTGGCGCTGACTTCCCGCCCCCGTCGCTTGGTGGTTGGTGGAACTACGGCGGGATCCTCGACGCGGTGTACGTGCGACCGGTGGCCGGGTCCGAGATCGACAACGTGCGGATCCGGACGACGGTGAAGTGCCCCACCTGCAAGGCAGCGGTTCAGGAACAGGCGACGGTCCGCAACCTTTTGAGCAAGGCCGAGGTCGTCTCGCTCAGCGGCCGCTACGGCAGCGCCCGGCTCAGGTTCGGGCGTGCCCGGATCAGACCGGGGGGAACCTGGACGCCACATGCCACGGTGCTGATCACGCATCCGCAGTTGTGGGCGCCGGGCAGTCCGTACCTGTACCACGCGACGTTCACCCTCGCGAACTCCAGAGGCGAACCACTCGCGGGCTATTCCTATCAGAGCGGCATCAGGCAGATCAGCATCGTCGACGGTCAGATGTACCTGAACGGCCGCCAGCTGCACCTGCGAGGCGTCAACCTGCACGAACAGACGGTCAATACCGGCGCCGCGCTCAGCCTTGCTCAGGAGCAGCAGTACATCAGCTGGTTCCAGCAGCTCGGCGTGACCCTCGTCCGCGCCCACTATCCACTCAATCCCGAGCTCGAGCAGATGGCCGACCAAGCAGGGATCATGCTGTGGTCAGAGGTACCGGTGTACGAGTCCAAACCCCGTTACCAGGCGATGGCCTCCTGGCGCCGGCGGGCGGTGGCGCTGGTCCAGGCCAACATCGAGGCCAACCAGAACCACCCGTCGATCCTCGTCTGGAGCGTTGGCAACGAGCTTGCGACCACCCCAGGTCCGGGGCTGACACAGTACATCCGGGAGGCGGCGGCGGCCGCCAACGGCCTCGACCCGACCCGCCCTGTCGGGCTGGCGATCTCGGCCTATCCCGGCATCGCCTGCCAGCCGGCGTACGCACCATTGCAGGTGATCGGCGTCAACGAGTACTTCGGCTGGTTTGACATTGGCAGCGCCACCGCGGATCGAGCCGAGCTCGGACCGTTCATGCATTCGGTCCGCGCCTGCTATCGAAACCAGGCGATCATCGTCAGCGAGTTCGGATTTGGCGCCAACCGCAATGGCCCGGTCGAAGTCCTCGGAACCTACCTCAGCCAGATCAACGCGCTCGAGTACCACATCGGCGTCTTCAACTCCCTGTCGTGGCTGTCGGGGGCGACGTACTTCCCGCTCCAGGATTTCGCCTCGCGACCGGGCTTCAGCGGGGGCGACCCGCTCGGCACGCCGCCGTGGGTCGACAAGGGCGTGCTCGACCAGTACGGCAACCCGAAGCCGGCCTTCAGTGTGATGGCGGCTCTGTATAAGGGCATCCAGCAGATCGGGCCGCCGGTGCTGACGACGCTGGGTGAGCCGACCAAGCCGGCGAGGGCTCGCCCCGGAGCGCTATAGCGACCGCTTCGCGTCGCTGTAGCCAGGAGGCTGCCGCGTGGTAGGTTGTGTCGGGGCGTGTGAGGGCGCCTCCGGGTCCGCGGGCAGAACTGAGTTCACCTCTCGATTTTGAGATTGCGGCTTGTGACCATCTCCAGGCCTGGCACGCGGACCGTCCGGCCACAGAGGAGATGTCATGTCTGCGCTTCCTGAGCACCCCGACCTCGACCAGGCGCGGCGTCAGGCAAAGGAGTTGTTGCACGCGGCCCAAGCCGGCGACGCCACGGCGCTCGCGCGGCTCGCGGCTGTCGCGGCGCCCCTGACGCTTGCGGGGGCACAGCTCGCGCTGGCGCGCGAGCTGGGTCAATCGAGCTGGGCGGCTCTGGTCCGTGAGATCGAGGCGCGGAACGCGTCGGTGGCCGAGGAGGTCATGCGGTTTCTGCGCTCCAGCATCAACCTCCGGATCGGCGAGGCGGCCCGGATGCTCCACGAGAACCCGTCGCTGGCGGAGTCCGGGTTTCCGGCTGCCGTGGTCCTCGGCGACGTCGCCCGGGTCCAGGCCGAGCTTCGCCGCGACCCCGGTGCCGCCGTCCGGAGCGACCCTGTGAGCGGCTGGACCGCGCTGCACCTTGCTTGCGCCTCGCGCTTTCACCTCGATCCGACGCGGGCGCCGGGCCTCGCCGAGGTCGCTCGCCTGCTGCTCGACGCCGGCGCTGAGATCGACGGGAAGAGCGGTGGAAGGCGCTGCTGGCGGCCGCTCGAGTGCGCCGTCACGAGCGCCAACTCGAGCCCCAACAACGAGCCGATCATCCGACTGCTGCTGGATCGTGGGGCGCCGGTAAGGCCAGAGACGGTGCTTGCTTCGCTGTACGCGGCGGGCGGCACGTGGTGCCTCGAACTTCTGACGAACGCCGCCGCAGGCGAGCCCGAGCTGTTGACGGAGGCTTTGGTGGAGGCGGTCGCCGGGCCCGATCTGGACGCGGTGACCCTCCTGCTTGCCGCCGGCGCCGACCCAGACGCGCCCGGCGGCGACGGCCGCTCGGCCCGCCGACGGGCGCTGACCGCCGGGGTCGCGAGCACCGTCGAGCTTCTCGGGGGCGGATTCGATGATCCGGTCGACCGGCTGCTCGAGGCGATCGTCACCGGCGACAACGCCGCCGCCCGGCGCCTGGCTGCCGCCGATCCCGGGCTCGTGGACCGGCTCGAGCCCGCCGACCTGACGGCGCTGGTCGCCGCGGCCGAGCACGGCGACCTGGCCTCAGTCGGCTTGATGCTGGAACTCGGGTTCCCGATCGAAACGCGCCGGGAAGCCACCGACTCCGACGACCGGGCAACGGCGCTGCACGCCGCGTCCTGGGCCGGAAGTGCCGAGACCGTCGCGCTGCTGCTCGACCGCGGCGCCGACCTCAGCGCGCGTGACTGGCGCTGGGAGAGCCAGCCGCTCGAGTGGGCGCTCGTCGGCAGCGGCGAAGCCCCAGCCAGCGCCCCCGGACCCGACTGGCTGGCGACCGTGACGCTGCTGCTCGACGCCGGCGCCTCGCTCGACGGGATCACCCTCGATCGCGACGCGCCCAAGCAGCCCAGCTCGGCGGTTCTCGAATTGCTCAGCTCCCGCGGACTGACCATCGAGACGGAGGCCTGATCAGCGCGAGCGGCACGTGCGACATGAGTCATCCTCACCCGGCTGTCACATCGGAGGCCGCTGTCTTGTCTTGAGGTCTAGCTGATCGCTAGATGAAAGGAGCCACCGCAATGGACGTGCAGACTGTGCAGGCCGTGATGGTGCAGTCCAGGATCAAGGCCGAACGCGTGACCGAGGTGCAGGCGGCGACGAAGAAGATGGTCGCGGCGCTCGAATGGGGGCAGCACCAGGGGGTCCGCTACGCGTCGTGTCTGCTGCCCGACGGCGAGACGTTCCTGGTGCTTGTCCAGTTTGACGAGGGTGGGGAGGATCCGCTTGCGGGCCTCCCGGAGTACCAGGAGCTTTTTGAAATCGTCGAGGGCTCGCGGGCCGAGCCGCCCAGCGTGCAACCGCTGCAGGTGATCGGGTCGTACCGGTTGTTCTGAGAGCTTGGCGGCCGATGATCGATCGCGAGCAAGTGCTTGACGAGCTGCGGCCGGTCGCGTTCGCGATCGCCTACCGGATGCTCGGCAGCGTGTCCGAGGCCGAGGACGTCGTGCAGGAGGCGCTGCTGCGCGTGTATCAGGCGCTCGCTGCCGGCGATCAGATTGCGTCGCCGCGCGCGTTCGCGGCCACAATCACCACTCGGCTGGCGATCAACGAGCTGCGCTCGGCCCGCGTGCGCCGCGAGCGGTATGTCGGCGAGTGGCTGCCGGAGCCGATCATCACCGACGGCGAAGACGATCCGGCCAGGCGGGTGGAGATGGCCGATTCGCTGTCGATGGCGATGCTGGTGCTGCTTGAGAGCCTCTCGCCCGAGCAGCGCGCGGTGTTGCTGCTGCACGACGTGTTCGGCTACCCCTATCCGGAGATCGCCTCGATCATCGGCAAGAGCGACGACAACGTGCGCCAGCTCGCCAGCCGCGCCCGACGCCGCGTGGGGGAGCGACCGGGCGGGGTGGTCCGATTCCAAGCGACCCGCGAACAGCAGCACGAGCTCGCGCGACGGTTCTTCGCCGCCGCCGAGGGAGACGATCTCGCCGGGCTCGAGGCACTGCTCGCTCACGACGTCGAAATGACCGCCGACGGCGGCGGCAGGGTTCCCGCGCTCGCGCGGGCGGTACGCGGTCGCAGCCGCGTCGCGCGCACGCTGCTCGACATCTCACGTCGCCGAGCCGCCTTCATCCCCGCAATTCAGATCCGGCCAGCCGAGATCAACGGGGGCCCCGGCGCCCTCTATCTCGATCCCCAGCAGCGGCTGCTCGTCGTCGTCGCGCTCGAACTCGGCGGCGGCCAGATCACCGGCATCAAGTCGATCGTCAACCCCGACAAGCTCGCCCACCTCGGCCCCACGGTCGATGTGGATTCTCTGCTGCGCGGCCACCGTGAGGCGCTTGCCGACGACGCCGGCAGCCAGGCCAACACGAGGAGTAGATGATGGTCAACGACGGAGAAGGCACCGTTCAGGCGGCAACCATCGCCGGGACTCGATGGCGGATCGATCCCGATCGATCGCGGATCGAGTTTCAGGTTCCCCACTTCTACGGGCTGATAACCGTGAAGGGGCATTTCGAGACCTACGAAGGCTTTCTCGCCCTCGGCTCCAGACCGGCGATCGAGCTGACCATCGACGCCGCGAGCCTCGACACCGGCAACAAGAAGCGCGATGTCCACCTGCGCTCCGAGGATTTCTTTGATGTCCCGGCGCATCCGCGCGTGCGGTTTGTCGCCGACAGCGGCAGCCTCGACGGCCAGCGCCTTCGTGTCGCCGGCCGTCTCGAAGCGGCCGGCGCGAGCGTCCCGCTCGCACTCGACGCGACGCTGCACGGGCTGGACGGCGAGCTCGAGGTGCTGGCGAGCACCACCGTCGACCACCGCCAGCTGGGAATGACGTGGAGCCCGCTGGGGATGGTCCGTACCCCCAGCAAGCTGACCGTCACCGGCCGGCTCGTCCCCGACGGCTAGTGTCCTGAGTCATTAATTCGCTGGCAGTAGGCGGCGAGGGTGCTGAGGATCTCATCAGCGGTCTTGTGCCAGACGTATGGCTTGGGGTCGTCGTTCCAGTTTGTGATCCAGGTCCGGATCGAGGCAACGAGGTCGTGGACTGAGCGGTGC
>Ga0123355_10014058_pt1 | contig 12488 bp, 8 predicted proteins | sample TergutEmb28metaG_3_FD_89872 | JGI IMG/M metagenome (GOLD analysis project Ga0123355, IMG submission 89872) | Embiratermes neotenicus P1 segment gut microbial communities from Petit-Saut dam, French Guiana - Emb289 P1 | ecosystem: Host-associated > Arthropoda: Insects > Digestive system > Gut ...
CTTCATTCATCTGCCTATGAAGATGGAACCGATAGTGAGTTCCGAAACGTCGGCAATTAGAACTCAGACGCCGGGGAATTACCCAAAAAGGAATAAATTACACTTAAAACGCTCCTACATGTTGCCACAGCACCAACTCAACGTAACGATGTAAATCACTGAGTGCTTATAAACTGTAACTTTAGCAAGGAACAATATATGCTCCCTGAGGATGATCGTATGATCGAAACATGTAGGAGAGTTTTAAGTGTTTTAATGTGAATTTTAGATCATTAAATGAATATATGTGCATTTGTTGGTGTATTAATTAAATAAAATACAGAATGCACGGTGCAAAGATAAAGATAAAAATACATTATATTGTTTTGTTTCGTTTTGTTTTGTGTTTTGTTTTTCTTTAATATACCTTTGTTCATTTCTTCTGTACTAGTTCCAGTTTTGTAATCGGCCATTAGGCTTTTGAATCAAGGTGTAAATAAACAAGGAAACGAGTTAAACTAAATTTTGATTACTAAAGTGATTCAACTAGTTTACTGTCATTTCAACAGTTTAAGCACAAAACTTTCGTCATTATAGATACAATTTCTATTCATGACACTTCTGTCGCGAGAGCACTTAGTAAGATGTGTTCCACAAAGTATTCGGCTCCAAGTATCGCTCCTGTAGTTCTCATGTTGTCTAGATTCATCCGAAGTTTTGTCAAATTCTCTCGCAGGCCAGTTTTTCTTCTGAGATTTGATATCTACTAGTCTGGTGAAAGGTACAAATTCTTCAGAGAACCCTGTGCCTTCATAATCAGGGTAGGTAACCTGAACAATCTGTAAACTTGTACTAAACTACACGGCGTCACATCACAGAAGACATCTTAGTATTCACCGACGTGAGAAATTCCACTCTCGTATAAATACGCTCCGTGGTTGCAATGCTGTTTTTGATTTCAATAAACTGGTATGTAGAGTAATCAGTAGGATTTAAAAGACTAATCCCTATTGCTTCCCTGACGAATCCTTTCAAGAATGTGAGCGTTTTTGCCCAAGACAAGGTACGTAATGTCAGTAGCAAGATGCGATGGCCCAGAATAAACGGTGTCATTGGCTCCAGAGTCCGTATTGTGAATATTATTTATTGTTGCCACACTCATTGCATCTAGCCCCTTCTTGTTCTAATCACCGAGACACTAGAGTGTAGCACAATATGAAGAAGACAAACAGCATATAACACAACTATGAAGGATTATCCACGCATTAGAACGAGAATTATTTTAAAGCCGGAGTAACTTACTTCGATAAAACTGGATAATCATAGTGTCTTGGGAGAAAGAGGCAGACATGTGCTTCAACACATCAGATGCAATGCTTAACGGATTCATTGAATTTCATTTATTTTTATTCATTTTTATTTTTATTTTCATCCAAAAATATAACACTAAAAGTCTTTCTACGCGCCATAATTTACCCACATTTGTTGTACATTATTTCAATTAATTTTATGATTTGTATAAACAAATAAGACTCAATGCTATATGCAAAGATAAGTTTCACTGATGGATGGCTTGTTAAAAAGCTGAAACTAGTTACTTAGCTTCCATACGTGTTGTGTAAGTTTGTGTTTTAATAAACATTCGTACAGTTCTCATTATTTTTTTATGTTTTGCTGACCGTGAATCTCAGTATAATCTTAGTAATTAACCAACTTAATGCACAAATTCTTATTTTGTAACACGTTTATTTTATTCCTCTACATGTTTCGAGCACTATGTGCTCATCATCAGGAGGTAAAAATTATATTCTACAGCATCTGGTATCATCAAACTCAGTAGGTTTGATGATACCAGATGCTGTATAACACAATTTTGACATCCTGATGATGAGCACATAGTGCTCGAAACATGTAGAGGCATAAAATAAACTTATTATAAAACAAGAATTTGTTGAATTAAGTTGGCTAATTACTAAGACTAAGTTTTCATTATGTTGCTGTTTAAACTCTCTCATTACTTCTTGTGACTTCCAAGCTCTTAATCTGACGGACGAAAAAAGAAAGAAAGAAAGAAAGAAAGAAAGAAAGAAAGAAAGAAGGAAAGAAAGAAGGAAAGAAAGAAGGAAAGAAAGAAGGAAAGAAAGAAAGATATTACCTTTCAAGCAGACCATGTCCCGCTAGTGTGTTACCTGCTCGCTCCACTTTATGTAACACTTCTTGTTACAATATTGTCATTTTATAAACGAATGAATATATTTTGCCCTTCCACCTGCACTACAGGAGTAGAATTCACATTCTTTACAGACCCTGCGGGCAGCGTGTCTCCAGGCGCCTGCTGAAACAACTCCCATCAAATACCTCACCAACTGGAAGTCAGACGATCATTTGAATAAACTGTTTGGAATAACGATATCTGGATTACAGGTCAGAGTGAATTATTGATCAACAGCTCGGTCGGTTAAAAACGTACTTGCTTTATGATTAGTATTGTTTTGAAGAACACGAAACGGGTGTTTTTTTTTCGAATCACTGTGCGCAGATTAATAAATTATTAAATTAATAAAATAATTTTACTTAAACTTATTCTTTGGCATCTACAACAAAAGTGAAAGTTTAATTTGACGTTCAGGTGACCGTGCATCGTGATAAATTCTTATAATAAAACCAACCAGATGCAATAATTTCTCAAATTTATTTTGGAATAAAACTCTTCATGCTTCGAACAGTTCCTCTGTCCATCTTCAGAAGATTTTCACTGTACACACAGCAATGGTATATGTCATACAGGTTTACTGACAGCTTGCGAGCGGGATCCCGCTCGCAATCTGTCAGCAAACCTGTATGACATATACCATTGCTATGTGTACAGTGAAAAACTCCTGATGATGGACAGAGGAACTGTCCGAAATATGAAGAGTTTTATTCCAAAATAAATTTGAGAAATTAGTACATCTACTTGTATTATAAGAACTGAAATTTTAATTTTGCTTTAACTCTTCAACACATCCTTCAAATAATATAAGACACAGAAAAGTATTATCCAGGTTTTCAAACACAGCTTCCTGTAAAAAGCTTTTGTGCAAGAACAAAATTCAGTCTTATTTAACACGGAGTTTGTCTTTATATAAGACACTGCTGTAGTAAAGGCTCAAGAAAGTACAAGGAAGAAGGTGTAAGGTACCAAGTTGGCCGAGTGAAATTTATTTTCAATTTGATGACGATAACAATGAAACACTGTACAGACGCACCCGAAATGTTGCCTGGCAATGGATATCAACATGTCCGAGCCTACGCCGCTGTTCGTACATGTGCTCATTACTACCTTTTTGAGTGGGAGTGGCTTTGTATAATATCTGCTAAAACTGAGAAGAAAAAGAAGCTAACTGACAGATACGCAGGGCTGTCACTCACAAGGATTAGGCGTCACCGCATTACGGAGTAGTACAGTATTTTCCCATACTACTAGACCCTCACTCACTGCATTAAATGAGAGCGCGATATGATATCCATGCAGTTCCTGTCGAATGTGTGGTCTTTCAAAGCTTGGAACTGATTGAAATAAAATGAACGGAAAGTGTGCACTAGGAGTTCGTAGCAGAATTGATTCAGGTTTGTAACCCAGTGCAGGTACGTAGATAGACATTAGTATTTCTACCAAGCTACGTTTATCTTGACGTACCAAAATATGGCAACTTACTCCTTGGTGTAGACGGCTTCTTTAGAACGTGACATTTCGAAGCTTACGAAACCCATGATAATGAAAAAAACTGGATTTTAAGGAGGAACATTATTAGCAGATCCAAACAAATCTGTGCTTATACAGATGACATTTGAATAACAGCAACAACAAAACAAGCACTGAAAGAAATATTTAATGCATTGAAAGAAGAAGCAGAAAACTAGGTCTACTGATAAATATAAATGAAACAAAGTATTTGAGCACAAAAAGGAAAGCAAGGACATAGCTATAATACAGATAACGCTGAGCTGGAACAAGTACCTGGGTTCAGTCGTAAATAACGACAATGCAATAAAAGAAGAAATAAAAGAAAGAAGAGCTGCAGGGAATAAAGTATTTTATGCAAATACAAAGATGATGTTTAGTAAATTACTCAGAAGAAGTTCTAAAACGCGCGTCTAAAAAAGTTTGATAAGACCCGTAGTCACGTATAGATGGGAAACCTGGGTACCACAGGACATACACGAACAATAGTTAAGAGGCTTGAAGCTTTCCATTCCGTGCATTTTTTTTTAAATTATTTTTAATAGACCAACAAAATGTACTTAAACAATGAAATTCGAGTGTTAATTATCACCTTTTCTCCTACATGTTTCGACGCTTGTTGCTCCATCTTCAGGGATAAATTTATTATGCTGAAAACTATTGTTATATTTTGCGATTCCATAGGTTCGCAAGTAATTGTATAAAAGTTGCAATCCTATGTAATCACGAAATATAACAATAATTTTGAGCATACAAAAACGTTCCCCTGAAGATGGTACAATAAAAGTCGAAACATGTAAGAGAAAAGGTGATAATTAATACTTGAGTTTCATTGTGTATGTATATTTTGTTGCTGTATTGAAGATGTAACATTTAATGATGCTTGAAACGTAATTAAAGAGGAAGAAAAACGGCCCAACATGAAAACAAGATAAGAGATGAAGTATAATAAATAATGAGTAAATATACTTGCTAGGCAAACATACAGATACAGTTAGCACAGATAATACGATGGGTTGGGTATGTTGTAAGAATGGATAGAGAAAGGAGGGTGAAAAGAATAAGAGTGTTGAACAATTGCAGTAAGAAGGATTGGTAAACGGAGGTTAAGATGGGAGGGTGATGTGTGAGCGGATCTGGAAAAATAAAGATTCAGAATTGCAGTAAGATGGCTATGCAATACAACTGCTCAGTAGGCAAAATTCATAAATAAATATGGCGCCAAGAGATAATGTAGAATTACGAAACGCTTCTACTCGCACAGAAACCAAAGTTTGTCATCTTCATAGTTGCACCGTGCCTGTTGATAGTATTAAGTCCTTTATTTGTCCAACTGATGCACACAAATTATTATAAAATTGTTAAACTGTTAAAATCATTTAAAATTACAATAGTTGCTCCAAAATGTTTCGGTTTACGTAAACCATCATCAGGGAGCTCTCAGCCTGTGCTTCGTTAAAGTTACAGTATTGACTTTGGTTATGCAGTCACAATACCGATATGTAATGATATGTAACCAAAGTCAACATTGTAACTTTAACGAAGCACAGGCAGAGCGCTCCCTGATGATGGTTTACGTAAACCGAAACATTTTGGAGCAACTATTATAATTTTAAATGATTTTAACTCTTTAACAATTTTATAAGAAGTTGTGTGCATTAGTTGGATAAATAAAGGAATTAATTTAATTGCCATGTTCACAAGGACACACAAATGTTCCTTATTTTGAGCCAGATGAATCCAGCCTTTACTCTCCAACCTCACATGATACGGAAACTGCGTACTCTTTGTTTCTGTACATTCCGCATCAACCTCCCTCTGCTCTTTTCCTAGTCTTCCTACAGTACCTTACACCTGCATGTCTGTGCAGCCCGTTTTAACCACATTCGAACGCCCAAGCGTAAAATGTTAAGGATGGAAGGAAAAAATACACCCACGATCGCAATAGCGTTTTGAACTTGAAAGGGATAAATGCAATACAGTACAGACCCGTTCAAGGAAAAGTCACTAGCCACATTCTAGAAGACTCTGATACGATTAATTTCAAAACTGATTGTAGAAGATATTATTCGTAATTCAATTAATTTACAAGCCCAAGATGCTACACCTGTTAAAAGTGCATCTGCAAACGTTTCTTTCTATACAAATAACTCAAAAATGCCAAATTTTTGGGTTGTGACACTCTTGTCGCAAATGAGCGATAAGGAAGTGCGTGGCGCCTCGTGTTTAGAAGCACCGCAAGCACTGTTAGAAGGCTGGGTGGACCGGACAGCCTTCAGGACTCTAAGCAGAAGAGCAGAATGTAGCGCTCTTGTCGGAAAACAAACCTCAATTCCATGGTCGTCTAACACATAATGTAGTCGCTGCGCCGGCTAAGCTGCCCCTGAATTGTAGTACGTATTTAGGACATACATATATAGTGTAGGTCAGTAACACAAGGTCAGTTATCTGTGTCTGTCTGTCCGGTGCATGGTCTCTCCCTCTGGTCAGTTCTTACAGATTTAAATCTCCGTAAGTGAATACTCGTATAAAAACCAACGAAGGGTACACAACAGCGCAAACTTTCGACAGAGACAGAGAGAAGCAGAAAAGTGGTAGCTGAAAAGCGTAAGACGTAAAATGAGAAGAAGTATAAGAAGAAGAAAGATAGAGTGAAGAAATACCGGAGGGCGTAAATAAAGAAGAAAGAAAGAAACAGGAAGAGAAAACGAAGAAACAATGGAATCAATGAAAGAATGTAAGCAGAAAACGAGAGAACACATGTTTCGAAATGTTTTATGTACGTGACTATACCGCTGGGCTCACGTAAAATGGAACAGATCAACTCTAAAATGTAGGCCCTTCTTAAAGTAAAATGTGCTCTAGAAGACAGAACGTGTACATGTGCAGAGTTCTTGGGCAAATTTGACAGAGTTATTAACCTCTGTCTGACCTTTCATCTGCACAAGAGAGCCTGGTGGTTATAATTTCCTACTCATATCACTCAGATTATACGTTAATCATTTAAGCAGGAAGTTGTCATACAAACTGTGCATTTCATTTCTAATGGGCTGTAGGCTGATGATGTGCTTCTACAGTCATGGCATAACAAAGTTCAAAGTGGCAGTTTCTTTTTGTTCTCTCAGCTGTACCAGTGATGGATTTAATGCCTTGCAGGCTCCAAGTTGGAAATCCAGAAACAAGCGGTTCATCTCCCGTATAAGACAGGTCCATAGTACAAGGCAGTGAACAAATGCAAGTCCTACTGGTCTAAATATAATTCTTTCAATAGTTTTCACAGAACAGAGAAGTTAACCCAGACATCAACTAATACGTAAAGTTTAAAAAAAGTAAAGTGCACCCTTGTACAGGCCGTATGGCCCACAGGGGGAGGAAAGGAATAGCTCTACTCCTTCTTGACCACAGCACTAGAAGGGGGTGAGGGGTCAGCGTCACGACCCGGCCGCTCTTTACCCCCGTGAAAGACCCGGTACCCATTGTAGAGGGGTCTGCGTGGGCCCCAGGGCCGGTCTGGACAGATGAGGAAAATCTTGCCCCCCACTGGGATTCGATCTCCGAACCGTCCAGCCCGTAGCCAAACTAATACGTAAAGAGTCTAAAATTTTTGCCTATATGAAGAAAGTTTAAAATACAGTAGGCTTCTTCCCGTCGCTAACCATTCACTAATCGACACGACTTAACGTTACGAACGACTTGAAACTTCACCACTACCGCTGTGAGGACTACAGATCTCGCAAATTACACCTACTTACGTGGAAACCTAAACCTGCTTTGACTGAATTATCAACCGAGTAACCGATAGACTAATAGTAAATGAAGCTATTTAAAGACTCTGTTTTAACATAGGGTCTTGTTGGGGAAACCGGATGGAAGGAGACCACTGGGGAGACCTAGGCGTAGATGGGTGGATAATACTAGGATGGATCTCCAGGGGGTGGGATATGGGTGTATGGACTGGATTGGGCTGGCCCAGGATAGAGAGAGGTGGCGGACACTTGTGAGTGCGGTAATGAACCTTCGCGTTCCGTGAAATGCGGGGAATTTCTTGGCTAGCTGCAAACCAGTTAGCTTCTCAAGGAGGACTCTGCACCATGGAGTAAGTAAGTAAGTAAGTAAGTAAGTAAGTAAGTAAGTTTTAACTACGGAAATGATAAATCGTCTCATAAACGGAACTTAAATGAAAAACAAGGACAGAATAGAATGCGGAATACTAGAATATAATAAGGTTTGTTTACGGCCCTTGAAGGAGATTATTTTCGTCTGTTTTCAGATGTAATTCCAATGTTAGCCTAGGAGTAAACGAAAATTTTAAAGTATCATCGAGTAGCTCCACCCAGATTAGAACTGAGAAACTCCCGAGCGCAAAGGAAAACAGCGGTGACGATGACAGCCAGTTCAGATGATTATCGGCTTCATTCGGGGTAAAAGTCATGCTGGGAGCTCGGTGCAGTCGACGCCACTTTCCCAAAATTTTCATGCTGTCAAATCTAGGGAAGGAAACGATTCTGCAATCGATCCATTCGGTCTCGCAATGCAGAACTTTTGGAAAGCCAGAGTCCATTACGTCCCATCCTTACTTATGTTTGGCTTACTTCATATAACACTAACAGGAAGAGATATACAGTAGGGTCTCGTTTTGCGACGGTTCGTTGTAGGACGATTCACTCTTACGACTCTTGTCGAGTCGCAACGAGCACTCCCGACTGGTGGTGCATCAATGTCGCAACTTAAGCGTCCTTTCTCTACTTTGTGCGCTTCTAGTTCTTTTCCGGCGTGCATGTGTTTCTTCTTTTTCTATTTTAGTGCAGTTCTCTTAAGTTGTCTATGATTTTTTTGCCCAAGACGTCCACCAAAATGACAGAAGATAGGAAAAATTCAAAACAGTTGACGTTACATTCTTTCTTGACGTCTTCTGAACCACGACCTGAGCCCTCTTCAACAAAATAAAAAGTGACTTGATTGATTTTTTTCAATTATCTGTGTAATTTTCTATACACTTAATTAATTAAATTAAAATTTATGTCTTAATATAAAGAAATGTTGTAAATTATAAAATTATTTGACTAATTGTTTTGGCCCACGAAGCTATCTCAATTTAAGCCATTTAAATAATACTCGTTTTAAGACGATTCGATTTAAAACCAAATATTCGAGAACGTAACCCCGTCGTAAAACGAGACCCTACTGTATTTAAAAGATAGGTTCAGATCAAGACGCAGTAACGTATATGACTTCCACTTGGCAGGTGAATGTTCGAGCCCCGGCAGAGAGATTTGCTTTTATGATTGATAATTTCGTGGTATTCTGGAGCCCCTAAATCCATTGTTCAAATAGAGCTTCTGAACAATCATGTTAGATTAAATGGTGTCTGTGCTTACAAATCCCTCTTATCTTGTGACAAAAAATAACATTTGGAATTTGTACAGCATTACTTAATCTAGGTCATGTCTGACATTCATAGATCTGAGAAATAACCAGTAAGGCGACCAGCAGATCCTAGAGAACACTCAGCCTCATAGACAGTTATATTCTGCTGCTGTTTCTTCTGGGATATATCGGCCGCAGCGTGAAACTATTCGCTCACCACAGTCTAGTGGAAAGCTGAAGAGAATACACAGCTTTACCTCGACCTACATTGAATATCTATACGGCGCGGCATTTAGACACACGTTCAAACTTAACGTTACGTCCAACATGAATATATTCCGTTTAAACAGATTCTTACTTAAAATTATTTATTTGAATTTAGACCCTGCGCCAGATGTAGCGTTGCCTAATAGTGTTACATAAACTCTGAATGCGAGGTGTACTTGAATGTAGTCTGGATCATTCCCGGCAGCTGGCAGCGTAAGTTACTGGACAACGTGTGTGCTTTAGAAGAAAATTATAATGTAGTTATGGTTGATTTATCGGAAGATGTGATCCGAGATGGTCCTGTTGAAAATGGTTTCTTGCTGCTAGGGGTAAACAAACCGAGGTTACTATAAACCCAGAGACTAGGTAAGTTAACCGAAAGACTGACGAAACACACGGTCGAATACCTGAATAAATGTTTCTTCCTTACACACTCGCTGACCAACAAGCCAATCAGTCAACAAAATAAGTGGCATAACAAGTAACTAATGAAATCAGGCCTACTTAATTTTTTGGCACAACAGCCCCCAGTGGGCCAGGGCCTCCTCATTATCGAGGCTTCATGAGCACACACCACAGTCGATAGGACTCCTCTGGACGAGTGATCAGCCCGACGCAGAGACCTCTGCCTTACAACACACAACACTCACAAGAGACGTTCATGCCCCCGGCGGGATTCGAACCCACAATCCTAAGATGCTGTCGGCTGCACACCCAGGCCTTAGACCGCGCGGCCACAGGAATCGGCAGGCGTACTTAGGGGTGAATTAAATATTTGACTCATTGACTGTATAAATATACAGTTGTCTCACTACATGAATATGTAAATATTACGAATGGCAGATAACAGATGGAGGAAACTAACACTGACCTGGTCGTTAGAAGGAAAAAAGAAGAAGATGATTAGCTGAAATGAAGGGAAAAGGGTAAAAGATGAAGAGTGATGAAACAGAAGATCCTAACATGCGAAGACGCAGTAAACCGGCAAATATGGCGAAAATCGACTGAGAACTACTAACTGGTGTAGCACAAGTAAATTGTTATAGATAGCTGTAACTAAGTAAATGTAGCAACGATAAATTAAAATGTAGTTATATACTGTCGAAAGAATTTTTTAGAATTTGTAATAACTGAATAAGTAATTTCCGAAAGTACATCATCTAATTACAGCGTAACTAACAACTGAAATAACTAAGTAACTGACATTACTTTGTGTTAGTAGCTTTACACGCACTGAATGTGTTCATCAGACGTTACGGTGGCAAGTTAGAGGACTACCTGGTGATGGCGCGTGTGACGTGTCGAAACATGTCGGAGATTTTTCAAGTCTGACCAACATATTTAGTACATGCCAAGTTGGATGTACTAATTAATTACCATGCAATGCACGGTACATACAGTATTAAAATACTCTTAAATTACTGAAAAGTTTAGCTAAATAAGAAACTTTTTAAAGTTTTGTCGACCTGCCAACAACCAGTCAACATAAACGCGACTTATACCAATTGTTGTATGTACGGAGTAGTACCTCCTGATGATGAGTAGTAAGCCTGCTCGAAACATGTAGAGGTTAATTATTGAAATAAATTGAAAGTAAATAGTGCATACTGTTGGTTTTTTTGTACGGATAAAGAAAATTTTATTATTTGCAGTCCGACACATTATTGAAGTATATAACTCTCTAACCAGTTACGAGAATAACCGGAGTGTTAAATAATTAAGCGATTATTTAGCCAGTTACCTCAGTTAACTGCTTTTCACATCTTCGATAAAGATAGGGCGTGTTTCATTTACTCCACTGATATACGTAGGTACTGTACAAACTTCGCAACATGCAACATGACGGTTCATCCTCATTCTCACAAAATCCTCCATTCAATTCAGTACTCAGCTACTTTGTCCCCACATTCCTATTCATTTAATTATTACTTACATACTTACTCCATGGCACAGAGCCCTTCTTGAGAAGCTAACTGGTTTGCAGCTAGTCAAGAAATTCCCCGCATTTCACGGAACCCGAAGGTCTATTACCGCACTCACAAGCGTCCGCCACCTGTCTCTATCCTGGGCTAACCCAATCCAGTCCATACACCCACATCTCATCTCCTGGAGATCCATCCTAATATTATCCACCCATCTACGCCTAGGTCTCCTCAGTGGTCTCCTTCCTTCCGGTTTCCCTAGCAAGACCCTATACACGCCCATTTCTTCACCCATACGCGCCACATGCCCAGCCCATCTCATTCTTCTCAATTTTATCACTCATGTAATTTTGGGTGAGGAGTACAAATCATTTAACTCCTCGTTATGCAATCTCTTCCATTTCTCCGTTACCTCTTCCCTCCTAGGTCCAAATATTCTCCTCAACACCATGTTCTCAAACACCCTCAGCTTCCTTTCCTCCCTTAATGTCAGCGACCAAGTTTCACACCTATACAAAACAACAGGCAAAATTATAGTTCTATATATCTTGATCTTTAAATATTTGGATAGCAACCTGGAAGACAAAAGATTCTGCACCAAATGATGGCAAGCATTTCCTGACTTCAATCTGCTCTTAATTTCATCCGCAATAGAATTTGGATTTGTTAAAGTTGTTCCCAAATATTTAAACTCTTCCACTCTCTCGAAGGTACTATTATCAATCCTCATACTGTGAATTCGTCCTGCATTCTGATCTCGAGACATAATCATGTACTTAGTTTTATCAGCACTTACTTCCAGTCCAATCTCCCTAGTAGCAGCTTACACTAATTTAATTATTACACTAATTTTAATACAATATTTTAATGTCGACGTTAATACGTTCTGCTGGTGAACTTTCATTTTCTAGATTGAAACTTCTTTCAGGCATAAACACTTAGCCTAATTGTCCCTAAAGCAAGCCTTCAGTGCACTGCTGTGCGTTTGTAGGAAAATCTTTAAAGCTGGAACATAATGGGAGAAAAAGTTCTTTGTCAGTCACAAGGTCAGTTTCTCATGCAACACAACGAATTGTAATTACATTCGATGTTTGTCATTCTTAAAGTTTTACTGACTATAATGTACCGTGATTTTATCAATAATTCTGGTAAGAAGACATGAATTTATACACTAAGTTGCTCAATAGCTTCTAATATTTAAAATCGCTATTACTTACATACTTACTTAC
>Ga0123355_10014059_pt1 | contig 12488 bp, 14 predicted proteins | sample TergutEmb28metaG_3_FD_89872 | JGI IMG/M metagenome (GOLD analysis project Ga0123355, IMG submission 89872) | Embiratermes neotenicus P1 segment gut microbial communities from Petit-Saut dam, French Guiana - Emb289 P1 | ecosystem: Host-associated > Arthropoda: Insects > Digestive system > Gut ...
CGTGTGCCGATGGTTGGCGGGCAACGGAAAAACCCGAAAGGCATGTCGGACTTCGTGTGCCGATGGTTGGCGGACAACGGAAAAATTAGTCACTGGAGGAGGGGTTCATTGCTGCGGCGGTGGGCACCTCCTTCTAAATTTTAAGGAGTGGAACATGAAGAAAGAAGAAGCACTAAAGATTATTGTGGATTGTGCGAAAGTGTATAGGGATAATCTGGCCAACCGTCATCTACTCTTTGTTTTTCAAGATGGCAGCGTTGTGAAAAATATTGAAATTGTATGTCTACCACGTAACTATATGCACTTGACGGGTGTTGCTCTTGTTGATAGGAGTCTTAAAAGTGCTGATTTTTATGACTTGTGCATACGTGGCGAGTTGAAGTGTTCCTCTTTTGAGTTAAACAAAGATGGTACAACCCGAGTCAAACTACAAGTATTAAACCAAGCAATGAACATCCATAAGACGGCAAAAATGATAGGGGATTATTCGTACACCAAATCAATGTTGGTAACAGAAAAAATTGCTGGTACAGTTACGGCTTGCTTGGGTTTTATCCGTGAACGTGGCAAACGAAATTCTTATGTCCCCAATACGGTGTTGCGTGAAGATATACGGAACGTGGTGGACAAGCCGCCGAAGAAGGTATTAGCGATATTTAGAAAATCTAAGGATGAAGCTATTTATAGAGAATGTACATATCTGGCGAAAGGTGTGCTACTGGAGTTAATACAAACTGACATCTTGAAGTCAAAAGTAGATTTTGAACTTGTTAATTGATGTAATACTCAACACTGCTTTTAGTGGAGGAACGTGAATGAAGACTCTATTTAATAAAGCGATTGATGTTCTTAAAAACATATCAAACATTCGTAAGAGCATAGACTCGAAAGCACTCAGCGATAGTGAACAGGTGTTAAATCTAATTGATGAATCTATATGCAGTGATTTATTTGTGTTGCTTAATATTTATCCGAGCGATTACTTTAAAAGGGATATTAACGATATTTACAAGAAACTGCTAAACTATTGCCATGAAACTAAGGATTTATTTCTAGGATACTACTATACTCGAAAAGCTAACGAAAATGAATTTGAGGTGCGTTTGACCTCGCTGAAAATAATTTTGAGGTGCTTGGTAAAATATCTTTTTAATTCAAAATATGTCTCAATAAGCAAGGATTTATATCATAATTATTGCATTGATATCCAGATTTCTGACTACGAAGATATCATAGTAATGGGGTTTGATAAAATACCAGCTTTTCGCTATCGAAATAAAGATGTTGAAGAGCTGATTTATGTTAGCGAAAGAAACATTGAATCAGAAGTGTTGAGTCTTAAGCAACTCTACAGGGAGATAAAAAAACCGAAAAATATTAAGCAAAAAGAGCGTGAATCACTAATACAATATGCTAATGAATGGTGGAATAAGTATCGTGAGTATATTGACGCTACATATTATGATATTAGACATCTTTTTGAATTCTATAAAGGGATAAAGTTTGAGTTTATCGTTTGCAAATCAAAAATAGAATCGTCCTATGTTGATACAAAATCTGGATTAGTGCTTTGTGAAATAAAGATGCCTAATGAGCATGGTTTTGAAGTAGATGTAAGCACAGATATAAAAGAGATTTTGTTTTACGATTTTCCTGAGCATTACTGGTTCATAACTACTCTTGGCTATGTTGCAGGGAACGATAAACTTGAGTGGTTAGATGATTCAATTAAATCATTAGTTGAAAAAGAAATTATCAATATTGTCACATCAAGCGACCACAACAAGTATTTTGACATATTAGTGGACATCATATTGGGCTTTTATGGTTATAATAAGTACGCATTTGATGAATGCTATTTTAAAAGAGATTTATCTTCGGATAATGCTGAGTTTGTTGAACTCAAAAAACTTAATATGGAAAGCAATATAAATATCGACGAAATAAAAAAAATGGTAGATAGCAGCAAGCGGAGCAAGTTAATATTTGCATATGATGGAATATTTTTATCGGATGTGCGTGAGCAGTTAAAATGCGATAAAGCAATTTTACTTGATTATAAGGATATTATGGCGAAGTTCGGATACTTGCTTGTTGAGTCGCTGCTTTCGCAGGCAGTAGTAAATGAATTTATTATGCCAAATGTTAACTTATTGACAGTTGATAATAGTAAGCAGCAAACCCAAAAAATAGCATCTATGCTTGAGAATGATTTACTAAGTTGTCTTCCAGGCGTGGCGAGTTGGAAGGAATATGAAAGCATTTGCTACAAAACGATCAGGTATCTGTTTGAAGATAATTTTAGTCCTTTCATTGCAGAGTATCAAATAGCTAATGATATCGGAACCGATATAAGGGATTTGATTATTCAGAATTCAGGATCTCATAGGTTCTGGCAAGATGTGAAAGTCCACTACAATTGTAACAACATTATTGTAGAATGCAAAAACCATAGAGAAAGTATTGAAAACGTTGATTTTCGCCAAATATCTGACTACCTTGGGAAAGCTGTTCATGGTCAATTTGGGATTATATTTGCAAGAAAAGATTTAAGCAAAAAGGGTAGAACTAAGCAAGTAGAGTATTTAAGGGATTACAATAAGAAGATGATTTTAGTGGTAGATGATAGAAGATTGTTAGATATGATACACATAAAAGCACGAGGCGGCTCGCCAGAAGATGTATTAGCCTATTTAAAGTTCTCGATTGAAACATCTATATGAAGTCTTTGTTCAACCAACCTACAACAAGGCTGAGCCTTTCGAGCACCCTAGCATAAAGCCAGTCGTAACCACAGTGTAGTCGATGTGCGGTACACTGTGATGCCATGAGGGGGAGCAAAATAATCAGACTGTTATCTAGGAAACGCATGGATCGCTTTTGGCCCAATCATCAAAACCCATTAGACTTGAGAACATCCAAAGCACGATGCATACAGGGGTTTGCGCTTTATATACAATATCAATTATGTAGCAACCCCAGTAAATCCAACAAAAAAAGACACACTCGCCACCCAAAGGGGAAGTGTGTCTAATATCAAAGCTACTGACCGGGATTGAACCGGTGACCTCGTCCTTACCAAGGACGCGCTCTACCGACTGAGCTACAGCAGCGTGAACGGGTGAAAGATTAGCATATAGCCTTTGGGGTGTCAAGTGCGTGATCGTGCACGGCATTATGCTACTTGTGCACGGCATTATGCTACTTTCCCGTTCGCCTTAAGCAGTGCAAGATATAAGAAACTGTATTCAACTCCGCATTTATGCAAGCAATTCACAAACAAGTGTCTTTACATAACTCACAGCCTCACCAATCTCAACCTTGGCGCTAACAGCTTTGTCTCTTGTCATAATCTCCAGGCAGCTCTCTTTTATATTTCGTGGGCTTACAATCACCCTTACGGGCACACCCAGCAAGTCTGCGTCCGAAAACATTACACCGGCACTCACAGGCCTATCGTCATATATTACCTCTATGCCTTGGGCTTTTAGCTTGCTGTATAGGTCATCTGCAATGACTTTTGTTTCTGCGTCGCTTGCGCGCACACAGCACACATGCACTTGCCAGGGTGCTATAGACATGGGCCAGATAGGGCCATAGTCGTCATGCTTAGCCTCGCATACAGAAGCGGCAAGCCGCCCAACCCCTATGCCGTAACAGCCCATAACTGGGTAGTTTAAATTGCCTGCTTCGTCTGTGTATTTCATATCCATGGCACGGGTGTATTTGTCGCCTAGCTGAAATATGTTTCCAACCTCTATACCGCGTGAGATGGTTAGGGCAGGTTCTTTGCATGTAGGGCAGATTCCGCCTTCCGATACCTTAGAAAAATCATGATATTCGGCAGGGCCGTAGTCCCGTTCTATGTTAAAGCCTGTGTAGTGATAGTCAACCTCGTTTGCACCGCAGCACAGGCTGTTAATCCCTTTTAGGGAACTGTCAAATAACACAACTGCCCCTTTAAGGTTAATGGGGCCCATATAGCCTGCAATCAAGCTGCTGGTTTCTGTTATTGTGGCAGGGTGGATTTCTTCTTGTAAGTGGTTGCTTATTTTGGTTTCGTTTGTGTCTAGGTCCCCGCGGGTAAAAACTACTACATATTCGCCGCTTTTGGCTTTCTGGTATACAACCGCTTTACAGGACACTTGTATGGGCGTGCGCAGGAACTCACACACATCGTTTATTGTTTTCGTGCCGGGTGTATGCACTTTGTTAAGCGGCTCTGGTGGGGCTGATGTGTCATTTATAACAAGGCTTTCTGCTGCTTCCAGGTTGGCGCGGTAATTGCATTTTTGGCAAATGACAATAGAGTCTTCGCCTACAGGGGTAAGCATCATAAACTCGTGAGAGATTTTGCCACCCATCATGCCGCTGTCAGAGGCTACAGAAACAACATCAGGGATGCCCACCCGCGCAAAAATGCGCTCGTATGCTTTGTGTGCTGACTCGTAATACGTATCCAAGTCCTCTTGTGAGGTATGGTAGGAGTAGCCGTCTTTCATTACAAACTCACGTACACGGATAAGCCCTGCCCTGGGACGGGCTTCGTCGCGGAACTTGGTTTGGATCTGGTATATCATAAATGGATATTTGGCATACGTTTGGCCGTACTCCCTTACTAGGTGCACGGCTGGCTCTTCATGGGTCATGCCCAGCACCATAGGGGTGTCGTTACGGTCCTTAAAACGTGCGAGCTCAGCATTGACAGTAAAATACCGGCCAGACTCCTCCCACAAGGATGCCGGGACAACTACCGGAAATTGTACTTCTTGGCCGTCTATGGATTCCATTTCCTGACGTATAATTTCTTCGATTTTGTGGGTAATACGGCGCAGCACTGTGTAGGAAGAATATATGCCGTTTCCTACTTGCTTGATGTACCCGCCACGTACCATTAGCGCGTGGCTATCTATTACGCAATCTGCTGGTCTTTCCTTGAAGCGGTCACCTACTAATTTTTCTAATCTCATTTGTTATTTCATGCCTCCTTCGTTGGTGGGGGGTAATGGTTCTAGTCTCAAAATTGCGCCGTCTTCTACAACGGCTACCCAATTAAAGCTGTAGTGACTGGTTTCGACACCACGCTCTCCTCCTACCAGTATCTCAAAAGTCGCGACTCCAGGCAAGCTTGCAACAGTTTTGTTAAGTCGTGTACCCCTGTCATAACTCCCCGCTGAGCCCCAGTCGAATAAAATTGCCTCTGAAGAATGTAAATCTACATACAGTTTATCGCCATCAAACCACAAATCCCAGACACTAATACCCGTGTGTTCAAACATCAAACTGCGAAACTGTGCCCATAGGTACACACCAGGTATTTCTACCCCAATATAACGGTACGCTTCTGGCAGCAGTTTAAACATAGGGTCAGCCTTGATACAATGATAATAAAACCTTGCCGTTACGCTTTCTTCGCTGGTTAGGTTTCTTGGTGATGGGGTTGTAAAATAACGTGAGGTCGTATCATCTACTTGGGCGGCCGTTGAGCCGTGATAAAAGCAAGTTGATACAAGACTTGCCCTACTATGAAAGACATGTATCTGTAGTACCAATGTTGCAAACACACTTAACATAACCATCGATGCCGAAAATTGAAAGACCTTGCTCATTAGACCCTACCCCTTTAATATTGATGTAGACTTGCGTGTATTTACATATTGTACCAGCCTGCATATGTAAAAAAAGGTACATCTGTGGAGATGGTATGAGTCAACCTTTGCGTTATGTATCATATTATGAGGTAAATAAGAATTATTATTACATCATTAGTGAGGCGAAAAAATGTATTCTGTTGTACCCACAAACGTGCCGTTTACATCCAATATTCAAGAGGCTAGCATATTGCGCCTGGCCTCTTTATATCCGTGTATGGATGTTTCTGTTATTGGCTATAGCCTCAAAAACCGCCCTATTTATTCACTTACTGTGGGTGTTGGCCCTGTTTCTTATATGTACAACGCATCCCACCATGCCAATGAGTGGATAACGTCTGTGATACTAACACGCTTTGCAGAGGACATGGCACAGCAGATGCACCCCACATGGCGAAGCTGGGTAGGCGGGCAAGAGCCCAAACCAAGCAGCCCCGTATGCCGCCCCTGGTACGAGCGTTTTACCTTGCACATGGTACCCATGGTCAACCCAGACGGGGTAGATATAGTAACCAATGGCGGCGACCCGGCATGGAAGGCCAATACCCGTGGCGTGGACTTAAACTCCAACTACCCCGCTGGGTGGGAGTTGGCCCGTGCCCACAAATACGCCCGTGGCTATACAGCTCCCGGCCCAAGAGACTATGTAGGCCCCCACCCACTAAGCGAGCCAGAAAGCATGGCAATGGCAGCATACACAAAAGCAACTAATAGCATGCTGACTCTAAGCCTACACACCCAAGGCGAAGAAATATACTGGAGATACCGCAACTACATGCCCCCAGGCGCTGCAGAGTTGGCAACAAAGTTATCCAAAGCCAGCGGCTACATGCTAGAAGACGTGCCAAGCGAGTCTTCTCACGCCGGCTACCGCGACTGGTATATAGAAAGCTTTAACCGCCCAGGCTATACAATCGAGTGCGGGCTTGGGGAAAGCCCGCTGCCAATTTGTGATTTTGATGATATTTACAAGCGGGTTTGCCCGCTAATGATGGTACCTCTATATACAGAGTGAGTGGGTACTGCGTTAGTAGTGGCATGTTGCATCTATCCAGCAACAACCTCTACTAGATGGCTGGCAATATACCCTTCTGCCCCGGATTGGGAGCGTACGCGTATCCAGTACAGCGTGTCCACATCTGCATCTGCGACATAGTAGCCAAGGTAAGTTAGCAAGTCGTCGCCGTACAGCATCTGTATAACTACAGTGTCGGCAGTGCCGGGGCCGCTTCTTAGGCGGGCACCTTCCATGGCTTCACCGGCCAGTACAAAACTTATTGCCGCGCCTTCAGCAAACAACCCAGGGCGCACATGCCCGTGGGTATGTTCATCTTCATATAGGTAGTCTTCGTTATTATCGCCTTTATCATTAGTATCAAATGTCGTATCTTCTATGGGCGGGGTATCATCTTGTGCATTGCTTTCATGCGCGCCGCCGCTTGCTACCCAGGCTGGGGTGGTATATTCTTGGTTAATCCCAAAAGCTGCAACCCACAGGGCAACAATTAGCCCGGCGGCAATCATCATCTGGTTGCCCAGCCTACGTATGCGTTCGCGTCGTATAATTTTATTGTCATCGTTATAAGACAGCCTGGCACGGTTATGCTTTACCCTGTCTGTTAGTCGCAAGTATAGGCCAGAAAACTTTGTGCTGCCCCTGGAATAGTGGCGGATATAAATCCATTCTTGTATAGTTTCTAGGACAAAAAAGTTCCAACCCCGCAGCAGGATGTTAATAAAGACAAACGTCACAAGCGGCCCAACCACATACTTAAACATGATAGTAGCTACATAAATAATAAGCCAAAGTACAAGCACAAGCAGTACAGTGCGCATTATAAAGTTGATGTGTAACCAGTTTGCAAATAATCTACTATATAAGCTTTCTGCCCGTTCGAAGGACAATTGTATCCATGTCATACTGGGACTCCTTTATAACTGCTTCGCAAGCTGCGCGAAACGGTGATATTAACGCTCTAGTTCTTGCCATGTGCGGCAACATGTCAGATAATGATTATATCATTAGCAACTTCACTATAACGCAAATAAAAGAATCCTGAAAGGGGTAATGCCTACATGAACCAATTATACGAATCACAAACCCGTATCACATACTACGATTTGGATTATCGCGGTAAAATCAAACTCTCTGCACTGCTGCGCATGGTGCATGTAGCCGCCGATGTAAATGCTAAGACCCTAGGCGCTGGCTATGATACATTGGCACCACTGGGTATTACCTTCGTGTTGCAGCGCTTTGGGGTAAGCATAACCCGTATGCCCAACTACGACGAAGATGTAACAATCCGCACATGGCCGTCAGATATTTCTAAAGGGACATTCCTAAGAAGGGGAGATATGTACGACAAAAATGGCATTAAGCTTATGGAATGGGCCAGCCTGTGGCTACTGTTTGACATAAACGCCCGGCGGGTACTACGGCCAAGCGCACTGCCTGTCCCACTTCACGGGCTTGGAGCCGAAGGCGTAAAAATAATGCCCGAAAAAATAGCCGTGCCCGAAAACTTCGGCCGGCCATTTTCACGCTACACCCACATAGTAAGCTACCGGGACGTAGACACCAACATGCATATGAATAATAGTATGTATGGCGACCTAGTAGGTAACGCCATATTCCCTGCATCTGAAGCCAACGCTCCAAAACAAGATTGGAAGCAAGTGCAAATAAACTACCTTGCCGAGATACGCTTTGGCGAGGAAGTAGTAGTAAGCGCCGCGCAAGATGGTGACAGCTTTATAGTAACAGGTGAGTCCGGCGGCCGCACGGCATTTGTAGCACGGGTGGACTAACTGTGTTGTCGACGATGATTTTCGAGATTCGTATAAGTAGTGATGCTATCACCCAACCATTAGTTGAGCCGCATACAGCATCATAAACCCAGGCGCACCCAGTAGCCCCACAATTAAAGCAGTAACCGCATTAATACCAACGCTAAGCCCAAAACCAGACAGCATAAGGTTAAACACCAGCATGCCCACAACCCCCAAGGCCATGTTGCGCACAACCCTAATAAGCCATCCAAACTGGCGCGTGTATAGCAAGTAAGCAACAAAACCCACACCCAAAGCCAGCATCAGCCACATAATAGAATCCATATTTATTTAACCCCTCCTTAACCAAACGCCCCAACAATCTCCTTAGACTTGCATAAATCAAGAAAATACTTGTGCCTTAGAGAGGCGGCTTTGAGCTCATAAATAAGGCAGTCTACAAGTATTTCTTCTGTAACATGGTCGAAACAGCTATGTATCAGCGCCATGTCTTCTGCTGCCTCGTTGAGGGCGGCCATGATGTCTGTATCTTCGTGGCTTAGCTCTTTGGCCTTGGTTTTTGCCTTGTCTGTCCCAATTTCTAGCATGTTGGCATTGATACGCGCTGTCCAGTGGGGCCTTGCCGGTGCTGCGTCATGCGGAAGGGGATACGCTATAGATTTTGCCATGACAGTCTCCATTCTAATGTATGCGTTAAAATTCATGGGTACATATTAATGATAGTCAGAACTTGCCCATAATATTCCATGTATTGGGAAAATAAAGGTTTATTTTGCCTTGCCGTTGCAAACATTTTTCGATGTTTTGTCGAAGGCTTGCTTGGCATATTATTAAAATTAATTTCCTTGCAAGGGGAAATTGTGCTTGACTTCCTATAAATAACTGCGTATACTTTATTCACGTGATGTCGAAAGAGAAATCAATTTGTAAGGGCGGTCATTGATGCGGCTTCAAGAACAAAAAATAAAACTACTAAGGGTAGCCAAAGGCTTGAGCCAAGCAGAGTTTGCAGACGCTATATATGCAGACCAATCCAAGATTAGCAAATGCGAGAATGGGCTTGACATATATACAGAGATTCAACTGGATAATCTAAAGAAATTTCTTGGCATCAAAGACATGCCGCTTTCTGATGAGAGCACAGAGGTCTTTAATAAAAAACTACGCAGACTTTACGAAAATATAAGAGACGGCCGGGCCGAAGAAGCAAAAGCCCTGCACAAAGAGATGGCTAGACTGGTTAACCTAGAGCCTTGCGACGATAACCTGCCTATGCTATACCGCTTGCATGGGGCAGCGCTACATATTTATGTACGCAACGACTTCGATACAGCAGAAAAAGAGATGAATTACCTTAAAGGCAAATTAGAACAAGACATGATGACAGACGAACATAAATATCACTATTGCTTCAACATGGGAGCACTACATACCAAGCGTGTGCGTTATGAAGAAAGTTTGGAATGCTTTATGCAGGCCCTTGAAATAAGCAAAAGGGTGGATTTTCTTACGCCTAAGGATATTAAGAGGTTGCATTTGGGTATTGCTTCGTGTTATTCGTATCTTTCGTATCCTTACCGTGCAATAATATATATGTTAGAAACGCGTGATTTACATAAAGATAGTAGCGTAAGTATTTTTGATTTGCATTTTGATTATCTGCTTGCATTAAACTACATAAGAGTAAATGAGCTGGAACGAGCCGAGAAATTACTGGGCAACTGTCTTATAGGCGCCAAAAGTATAAATAATGATGAGTATATTGGTATGACACTTCGTAATTTTGGTCTGTTACATATACAGTCTGAAAACTGGGATAAAGCTATAGATTATTTAAATCAGTCTATGGGATGCTTTGAAAAGGGCTCCACATCATATTTAAGATCATTGTATGATGTAGTTAGTTGTTGGGCAGGAATGAAAAAATATGCTAAAGCCAAAAGAATATTGGATGAAGCAAAAAATTTATATCATAACCATGACATTTACCATATACCCTTTAATGCATTGAATGATTATGTCGCAGTCAAAAGCCGCATATCTCTTTTAAACCAACCCGTAGAATACATAGAGACTGTGGCAATACCTCATTTCGAAAAAACATATGATCACTATCTTGCTATAGATTACTATAAACTTCTCGAAACATATAACGCAGATAAAAATGTTAAAAAATCGCTTTTAATGACAGATGCCATACGCAAGATATATGAAAGATGCTTTTTAACTAACGAAGGGAGAAAAAAATAATATGAAAAAGAAATTGATTTCACTAGCTATAGCCTTCTTAATTGTCGTCTTCAATAATAGTTCAGTCGTCTATGCCGGGCCTCACGGTGGTGGTGAATTTCCTCCATCCCAGCCTCCTATTCAATTGTCCATCACTATCGAGATTTAATATAGATGGGAGAGGTAATTAATTATGAAAAAACGATTGATTGCATTAGCTATAGCTTTAATTGCCGTACTCAGTTCCAGTTCTGCTGTTTATGCTGGGCCTATTCAAGATGACCCCCCTCCATTCCAGCCTCCTATTCAATTGTCCATTACTGTTGGATTTTAATATAAATAGGTAGAAGCAATTAATATCTAAATGTAGGTACGCTGTGCCGTTTTTATCATGTCAACCAGCTCATACAACATAAAGCGCTTTATTAATATGTGCGCAAAGGGTAGATGTCCATTTAAGGAAATCTACCCTTTTTAAATGCATACTTTTTTATACACAACACCATGCTATGGCTGGCCGGGATTGTTGATGAGATGTTGATTGAGTATTCGCGGAATATCCGATTAGTTAGGGTGTTTGACACATGCGTAATACAACTTATGGAAATTTATTCATCATAATAATGCAAATGCGCCTACATAATCACATAATCCGCATTATAGCAAAATCGACATAAAATACCATAACAAATCATATGTCGTATACATAATTTTACATTATAATGGCATTTGTTACTAATACATGCAATAGTTACAATGTACATACAGAAACAAACAAAATCTTATGACAAAAGTCGAAAGGAGACACCACATGTGTACTCAAGTAAACAGGACAATCGATGAACTAGGTAGGGTCATCCTGCCGTCGGTACTGCTTCAACAGCAGGGATGGGCCCCAGGCAACAAAGTTGTATTTAGCACCATAGGCGAAACAGTCACACTAGAGTTATGGAACCTGCTGGACGAAACTCCAGACGACCCAAGCGCAGCCGAAGCACACCCGAAAGAGACACTCACCATAGACAACCTAGGGCGCATTACCATCCCACAACAGCTAAGGAAAACGTTAAACTGGGGCACACGCGACAAAATCGCGATAAGAACTGCTAACAACACCATCATATTAGAATTACACGAGCGGTGCGCCGCATAATTTACTTACCTCTATATTTTTATTTGACAAACCCATATTCTATATGATATCTTAGACCCCGTCGCAGGGATGCGGCATGTTCCTGGGTGTGGCGTAGCTTGGTAGCGCGCTAGACTGGGGGTCTAGAGGTCGCAAGTTCAAATCTTGTCACCCAGAGTTGAGTCCTTGGACCCCAAACCAATCCAAGGACATTTGGGCGCATAGCTCAGTTGGGAGAGCGCCTGCCTTACAAGCAGGATGTCATAGGTTCAAGTCCTGTTGTGCCCATTGGTTTTTTTGTATTTGGCGCCTAACCGGCGCCAAATTTATTAGCAAAAATCAAAGTTTTCTGTGGCGGAATAGCTCAGTTGGCGAGAGCATACGGTTCATACCCGTAGGGTCGTGGGTTCAAATCCCTCTTCCGCTATTTACGGATAAAATACTACTAGAAAGGGTGGTGAACGAACGATGAAAGAGGCAATCCATCCCAAATATTTTAGTGCCAAAGTGCGTTGCAACTGCGGCAATGAGTTTGAGGCAGGCTCTACCAAGGAAAATATAAGCGTAGAGGTTTGCAGTAGGTGCCATCCTTTTTATACCGGTAGCCAAAAGCTGATGATAGAAGCCGGCGGGCGTGTAGAGCGCTTTAAAAAGAAATATGGCATGAACAACTAATACAAAAG
>Ga0123355_10014060_pt1 | contig 12487 bp, 9 predicted proteins | sample TergutEmb28metaG_3_FD_89872 | JGI IMG/M metagenome (GOLD analysis project Ga0123355, IMG submission 89872) | Embiratermes neotenicus P1 segment gut microbial communities from Petit-Saut dam, French Guiana - Emb289 P1 | ecosystem: Host-associated > Arthropoda: Insects > Digestive system > Gut ...
CTGTAATGACTAATATATCAGTTTCACTTCATGTATCTAACCGTGCCCTTAAACGATTGTCAAGATGACATGAACCCTGATATCTCCTGTTGTATATATATATATCTATATCTCTTGTTATACAACTGTATCTTTTCACTATAATTGTATTCACTATCTTTATTTTATTGTATCTCACTCGTTCCACAACTGTTTTTGTTTCTGTAGATGACAAGTTCAGTATCCTTTAGGTACGTGCCGTGTGTGGATTTGACAAACGCTTAATAAATACAAATACAAATACTCACCACCAAACACCAGAAGACTGGGATGGTGAAAAGTAGAACATTACATTAAAAGCCTTACCTTGGAAGTGATTGCATCAGTCCATCCACCCATCTCATACATTTTGAACATTAGAGGAATGCATTTTTGGATCTGGCTTCCACACAGCAAGATTAAATTCCTGTGTTTCTGGCTAACTACATTGAAGGCGTAGGCATTCAGCGACTCCCTACAGGACAATATTTCTTCCATAAAGTTCTGCAAAAATGTTTAATATCACTTTAAAGTAGGCAACAGTATTATCAATAAAGCCCAATGGCTTCCTCTGCACTTTCAACTGCACCATCATGAATGCAGGTTGGTCAGTATGCTACCATCTAAATCACTTCCAGGTCTTTTATGTATGTTTCTAAGACTCAGACATTCATATTTACAGGTCAATTTACACATGATTTCCCGAAAAGTAAAGTAAAAAACAAAGAGACAAATCTGACCAACATCTGATTACAAAAATTTCTCTATTTTTAAGCATGAAAAGGTAAGATAAAATTGTTCCTGTGTTTAATTAAGAACTATACCATGAAGGCATGTGGGAAGTGAAGCTATAGTTTCATGTATTCTTAACCTTGGTACTAAAAGGAAATGAGTGGTCTGCTTTGCCCTGGGGAATCAGTCGCCACTACCCATTTGAACAGAAGGCTACAAGGGCTCTAGAGGTGATCTGTATGTTTTGAAGAAGAGAAAAATCAATTGCCATAGCCAGGAATCAAAGAGCAATTCTTTAGTCACCCAGCCAGTAGTCCAATCACTTATTGACTAAGCTATCCTGGCTCCATAAATCTTACACCACAAGTACTCAGTATTTCACCAAGAATTCCAGGAATTTCACATAAACAGGCTGGGAATTATGACCAAAATCTTAAGCTCATAATACCAAATGTAAATCACATCCTTAGCATTCTTGTATGTGTATGCTGTACTTTCTTCTCAATTTGGAAACCGATGTCCTGAGGGGTCCCAAAAGGCTATGACGGCTTTCTAAAATCTCTTAGCTTATTATCTTTGCAACCATTACACCAGTCATGGTTCCATAACCTACAAAGTTAAATAACGCAAAAAGGATGCTTGATCATATACTGTTCACTAGAGTAGGGGACCTGCTGGTCCCAGGATAAAAAAATAAACTTTTATTCAAAAAATTCTGGGACTGATCCCTGGTCAGAGATACATGTAGATTTTTTTGCTCACAGATTGAAACTTTAACCTCAACATACGACAAAATTGTGGGAATGTAAGAAGACCAACCCCCACCCTCACACATACATACACAGACACAAACCACAGTTCATGTGTAATTTCATGTGCTGACTGTTCACTCTCATGACAACTCAATCACTGAGGTTAACAGAATGGATGCTCCCAATTCAAAAATGCATTCTATGCCATTATGTTATCAAGCAGAGGTTTGAAATGCCAACACAGAACATATCTGGAAGCACTAGACAAACAGTGACACACACACACACTGGAGTGTCATTGTGATTACGCATCTCTCATCTATGCTTCAAGCCACATGAAAGGAAAAATGCTGATGTCATAACATGGCTCCACACCAGTAGTTCAGTGTGCACAGACACCAGAAGATTCTGGTTGCACTGTAACTGTATTCTGCTGAGCAGGTTGGCTCAGCAATACACCTAAAAGTTGTCATGGTTTGCCTCAGCCGTTCCAGGACAATATAAACACTACAACTTCTTAACCAATGAATTTCACTGCATATACTCACGCCCGAATCTCTCTTAAGCTGATGTGGCTTCTGCAATCATGGTACTGCCGTAAGTATTGTCAGTTGAGCTCAACCCAAGATTTTTATTCATAACAAAGTAGCTAATGTTTATGAATTATACACCTACCTTGAATTCAGTTATGATTTCTTCTTTGGCTTTCTGTATATCAGAGAGTGCATGTTGACATTTTGATACGGATTCCTGAATCTTTCCGTGCATCATGCAGTCTTCAAAATGCAGAATTTTGTACAATGACTCAAGAAGGTTCCTGCCAACCGCCTGTAACTGTGTGGGTATAACAACAGTCCTGTTTTCCACCTGAGACAAACATAATGAAAGCACATGTCACTGTAGAAAAACAGAATTAAAAAAACTGTTCTCTTCTTAGCTCACATTAAAATTTTCATTATCTTAGCGCAGCTATTTCACAAGTTTTGACATACGGGTCTGCCATAAATAACAAATTAAGTACAAAATTTTGCAGTTTCTAAACACCCCAAAAAACACATTTTCAGTTCACAAAGAAATACTGTTTGGAGTCAGATAATAAGACTCTAAGACATGAACCCACAAACCCTGAATCTTACAGTTGCAGCCAAGCTAAAGAAAATTCTTAACATGCAAATCACAAAAGGTAAAATTTCTAATTCAATTCAGTTGTGTTTCCTCAGGTATTCTGTGACATGATTAATCCATATAGGGAGGGTGTGTGGTAATCATTCATTCTTCTCTATCACAAAGGAAATATCCACACATCAAACTAAGTTACCCTCTGCCTTCTAATTATTTGAATTAAGGTCATATCTGATATTAAATTGATAACATAACACAATGTGTATGAACTAACAATATAAAGAACAGGCCTGTGACACATATGCAGCACATGTTCACAGTTAAAAATATCAGATTTCAAATCTTAATGAAATAAAACTTAAATTGTTTTTCTGGGGGTGCAACCATGAAAAATGACACAAAATGTTTTACACATAACATAACAAATACAATAGATGCAACTAGTTGAACAAGCTATTATATCAGCCAGCTTTCTGGGAGTTGGTGTAGAATTACTCCTCATGGAATTAGAGTTCACAAAATAAACAGAATTTAAATCAATCAAACCACTTCCCAGATTTACAGATCCACAGGATCATCAACTTGCATCACAACATGCCATTCTCCTGAATGGAGATCATAGGATGACACTCTCTTGTGATACACATATACAAATAAACAACTGCTGCACAGGGGACAGAAAGCAGGTGACAGTGATGACTGACAATGACAGAAGCTGTGGATAATTTATCTGCCTTCAAAACACACTGAATTTTGCATAATGAACTCTATGTTAGCAAAAGTATTGATTTTCACACTACCTGTACAAGACCATACATTGCATTGAAGTCATCTAATGCTACTTTTAGCTGTATATTCAATTCTTCATATTCTGAACCTTCAAAGTCTGGCAGCCGTAACAAACTTGTACGTATCCCTTCCATGATACAACATATCTGTTTTGCTTCCGATTCACTGTACACATTTCCAGCTGGTCTGAATGAATCCAGTTCCACAACCTACAAAAGGATGAGAAATTTTAGGTGTTAAATTTCTAATGACAGGCAAATCTGAAGCAATAAAAAAGGAATTATGTGGTCTAATATTAAAGTTCTGAGATTCCAGTTGACCTGCAGACTGCATACTGTAGTACTGATAGACAGTCCTATACAAACTGAACAAGCGTGTGCTAAGAGATTGTTTTCACCTACCAGAATTAATTCTAGTTACTCTGTTTTACCGAAATACCGCAATGTGTCCAACTACCTTCATGTTCTACATATGCCCTGAGCCTCTTTCTACACATAAAAAAAATTTGTCTTGATGTCAAGAACTGCATACTGCAGTAATTTTGATGTCCAATTGTAACCCTCAAATAGCCTCATCACATTAATAAAAAAATTATCACAGTACAAGATTCCTCCATAAAAATGTGGAAATATTAGATGTCTTAGAAAATTATCACATTCCTGTAGAGTATCCACATTTTGTGGCTTCAGACTAACAATGCATAAAACTGAATTATTAACTGTAACACTTGTGAAATAGTAAACATGACAATTGCAAAATAACCTCACTGGTGATGGATGTGTAAGCATGCACGCATCAATGGCTGTACATGCTAGAATATGAATTCTTAGCAGTGACTTGGTGATTAAAAGAAAACAAAAGCCGAAATACCCAATACATATGAAGAAAATTCCCAGGCAATAACAATTCACAACTTATTTGCACCCAGAGAAACATGTGCAGTTTTGGTGTGAGATATAAGATTCTCACAACAGTGTTGCTGAGGATTCTGGTTTTCTGAGGTACTATGCCGTGGACCAGTCAAAACAGCAAAACATTCCAGAAGACCTGAATCTTCATGTCTCATTGCACTGTGATACTAATTTTAAATACCTTGGATGTGACATCTTTTATCAACAACACTAACACAATAATATGAAATGAAGTAAATGTATACCAAATATGTGAATAGACTTGAGACAAATGACCACAAAGGACACACTTACTTACAGAAGGTAAGGCCATATTTAGCTAGACTGTGAAGCTTATACAACAGGTCTGATAAATGCAGAATGTTGTTCAAATGAAGTATGTCAGATTACACTTTGGGTACAGACAGATCACATCAAGAAAACTGCAATGACACCAGTTAAATATAGGTACCATACTGTAAAAGTTGAAAAACAAGACTACAGAAATATACATGGATAACCAACAAATGCCTTCCTAAATACATTTTGCAACAAAAACCAACAAGCAGGAAACAGACCATTGAAATGGGACAACAGGTTCCACACCTTTCAGTTAGCAAGTCCATGCATTGCAAGACCTATTCATTAACCTACTGGGGACATGACAGTTCGACTGGATCCTGGATGCCCAAACCTGACAGAATTCTTAAATTATGCAATAAGTCAACTTAGGATACATATGACCAATCTAACAAAATAGGGAATACTCATATTGATTTATCACCAAGTACATCAACATTATTTTTTTAATTTCTCGTGACAAACTATGGATGATTCTTGCTGAAACACAAATAGGTCCACACCAAGGTATCAGGCATAATCCAATCCACTGTCAATTATCTAAAAAAGCAACAAGGAACACAGACTGTTTGGGTAGTGACAACCTATTGCTTGATGATAGGATGACATCCACATCCCAAACTTTTATGTACAGTGAGTCAATGACTGCCATTGCCACTTGATATTATGTCTTGGACAACCACAAATTTCTATACTGTCTGTCTCAGACTACCATGGTGAGGGGTATGTCATTGGTACACTACTGCAGATCATCACAATGCTAGCAAGTTTTGACTCTCACAAATGCTGGTAAGTCTGTGTTACCCACAAGCCACAGCTGACACACCTTACAGTTTACATTCAACATGAGGATTCATGATGGTGGCATAAAAATACAGTAAAAACATGATAAGCCTAACACCAATAACAGCTATGCTGTGACATCAGAGGCAACACTCACGATTACTGCCAACTAAACAGCTGTTCATTTCAGGTACTGTTTCCTTCATATACCTCAGACAAAATACAACATCCAGCACAGCCACTGCACTAAGACACATTGTTCCAGAACTTTCTACATTTTCTGGAAATATTAATAAAATAATCAAATACTTCCCATCCAGGTACAAAAGTGTGATGAACTGGAACAACAGTTTTCAGTATGTGTAAAAAGAACATGGTACTTTATAAAGTACAAGCAACTTTACACATGGTAAACCGTTTCTCTAAACATGACAAACTGATATATTGCTTGCTATATATAAATATGTATGTCATTAACCTAAAAGTAAATAATGCCATGGGTAACTTCTCCTAGGTGAAGATAATTCCACTAACTGTGGCCACTTTCGGGTGGGAGGACAAAGTATCAGAAAGGGTATATTTATTTTGTGTAACACTTGTTGTGTGTATTACATGAATGTTATTGAAGTTTATTTCAGTTACTGGGACTGAGTAGCATGACTTTCAATGGATACAAGTTTGATAAATACAATGGGATGACACCTAAATTAACACTATTGAAGTTGACAGTTGAAAGCACATTTCTACATTACATGTTGTTATGTCCGAAATTAGAAATAAATTTTACAATCAAATTATTCCTAAGTGACAACATTTTGGGTAAAAATACAATCAGAGACCTCAAGTTCTTACACAAAAATTTCATTATTACAAAAGTTAACCAATGTCCATCTTTAACATAAAATGTGCCAATTGTCTTAAGATGCAATATTCCAATGCGTTTAAAACGAAATTAGATGAATGACCGTCAATTACAGCTATTTTACTGGCCAATACCTTTTACGGCATTAAGTGTATGTGTTATGTGATTTGGAATAATAAGTCATATTCTCTCACAAGAAAATTATAAAGTTACAGCACTGTTAACTTTTATACGCTTACTTCTACAAAGCCTTCTATATGCACTAGTGGATAAAGCTAAATAAAATGATAGGATGTCAGTTACAAGTATTACAGAATTAGAAGCAAATCTGATGAGCACTGGCCTATATTATATGCAGGCTGTGCTTTCCTGTTGGAGGAAGAGAGTTTTCTCTTCTCCAGATCGCCAAGGATGGGTCTGGAGCCCAACCAGCTTCCTATTCAGTTGGTACCGAGGTTACTTCCCGAGGGTAAAGTGGCCGGGGCGTGCTGTTGAACACTCACCTCTATCTGGCGCTGAGGGAAAGAAGGTGCCAAACTATACATCTACCCTCTCAATGTCTTCATGGCGTGCACTGGCACAACTTTACCTTAACCTTCGTAGTAAACCAAATTTATCAGATCCTGTAAGAATACTAGTAACTCCAATAAGCAACATATACCATCGCCAGTACTTCTGTACGAACAGTGGAAATCATACAAACCTTCTCAACTATAGGTTGCAGGATGTTTACCAACGTTTTAGTTCTTATGACAAGTGGTTTGACTTCCAACATAGTATTCGCATACACTTCTAATCCTTTTGGTTTTATATATTTCTTTTTCTCAAGTAAGCTACTATATTTGTAAGATATAACAAATAAACTATACTCTTGTTGTAAACAAACAGGCGAAATTCAAAATCCTGCACGTTAAAAATCGATTGAGAAGTATCGATAGCAATACCAATATTCCACTACACCGTGCTCTCAACCGCAGATTAAAATTCCCTACATGTCACTGTATATTACACACAACCGGATTTTACGTTCTGTTGACGGAGCATCTCTATATAATCTTGTAAATTAAACCAAATTGGTGCACTATTTATTATTAGTGTATTCCGTCAATTTTATGTATAACCTCTACATGTTTCGGACCTCTCCAGTTCCATCATCAGGAGGAACAACTGTAGTTATGCGACAATTGGTACTCGTTATTCTGTAAAGCTGACTATCCGTGGCGCGGGACTGGCTCCGTCTTTGCATTATACCCTGGCTTTCGCCTTAAAACTATGGAAAAATCACACAAAACCCTCAGTCAGATTAACAGAAAAGTCACCACCTGAACAGCGCTGGTCATGATTCTTTGTGTCGACTTGGCCACCGTTTTACAGGCTGCCTCAACTGGCCTGCTAACCTCAGTTACTCTTAGCTTGCGTTTCAGGCGACTTGGGCCAATCCTCGTTCAGCGCAAGTATCTGCTGAGTGCCGAAGTTAGAGGTTCCCCCTAACCGGACAACTTAGTCGTACCTCTCTCTTCGAGCTCTTGATGTGGTCGGTGAAGATTGGACTCCCAAATTCTTGCGAAATTGCCTGTTACCGGTGCACCAACATGCATCGGTATCAATGCAAAGACACCTGGATTGAAGCACCTGCAGCTTACTAACATGGGTGCGAGCGGTGGACCTCCAGATGGGATAAGCGCAGTTCATCATTGGACGCACGAGCTATTTATACAGCAGAACTCCATTTCTGACGGAGGGACCACTCCTCATGCAAAGGAAAGGTCCAAACGTTCCCAGTCTCTGGACCTGATTCTTTTTGACATGGTCGATATGAAGCAACCAGGTCAGCCGTTTATTAAGGGTCACTCCTAGATAACGGGCTGTGCCAGCCCAATTGACTGGCTTCCCGAAGAGCTGTACTAACCGGGGCTTCGGGATACTCCTACCGATCTTTAAGATCATCGTGGTGCCCTTCGAGAAGTTGAGGGCAATCCTTCATATTCTGAGCAACCGCTTTAGGTCACTGAAATATGACTCCAGGTAGCTGACGAGCAGCGTTGGCTTACAGTACGTGGCTACGATGGCCGCGTCGTTCGCGTAGAGGACCAACTCGACGTGGTGGGATGTCGCAGGCATGTCTTTGACATGCAGACTGAAGAGGAGGAGGAAGACTAGTGCAGCCTGTGCCACGCCAGCCCGCATGCTACGGTGAGTGGATGTGGCTGTTTTGAAAGACGCTTCAAACGCCCTGTCATCAAGGTAGGAAGAAATGTTTTTACAAGGTACGAGGAGAAGTTAAGGACTGTTAACTTGTAGAGGTGACCATCGACCCATGCAGTATCGAAGGCCTTAGCCACATCTAGGAAAGCCGTTCCTGTTAGCCTCTTCTCGCCAAAGTTCCTGGTCACGCTTTCAACGAGTCGAGTTAGCTGCAGAGTTCTTTGTTGGAGCCTGAACCGAAACTGCTAATGCTGCAGGAGAACCTGCCCGCTTACGTCGCTTAGGATCCTGGTTTTCATGTTCAAGTCATTCATTTTTCCGTAAATCTTTTACAAGATATGGGAATAGCCATTATTAATAACAATAAAAGAAACTCAGCAACATAGAATATATACATGTATATACTGTATACAAGATTCAAGAGAAACTTTTGTCAGTAAAAATAATATACAATAATAAGACTTAATACATTAAAACATAAGGAACCAGCATACCATTTTACAAGAATCAAATTATGATTTACAACAAAAAAGAGCATCGCTCATTTCCGGTCAAAGTCAAAATACTCCTCCAAAGAATAAAAGGAATTTGATTAACTAGTAGGACCTTTTCAAACCACTTGCCATTCTTGTCCAAGAGACATTAAACGAAAGACGAGAGCAGTTTCGGGTACTACCGCACTGGTGTGACATACTGCGTAAGTAGAACCGCTATATGCAGCAGCAATGCCAAACCAAAGAGCTATGTACGGTCTGTGGTTGGCTTCGTCACTGAGTATCTGGGCTAGTGAGAGAACCATTAGGGAAATTTTGGTCATTGACATTTTATTTCTGCATGGCCCAACTGGCAGCATATTAAAATGGCTGCATGTGGGTGGTTATGAGAAAGCAGTATGTTGCACATGGTTTGAATGGGAGGGTTTTGGCTTGTGGACTGCTAAGCTAAATATTAACCGACAGGTCACATAAGTAAGTTTACATTACTATGCTCATTGAAGGTTGTAAGGCATTTTTTGGCTTTTGACAATCAGTTGTTTCTCTTCCAATATAAACGAGCAGTTTGACTTGCCGTATCCTTCTAGTAGCTCGTTAGAAATAATTATCACTTTGTTTCAGAGCGATCTGTAAAAAATCGGTGCTTTGAATACTAGTTTGTGAAATGGTTAAATATTACGAAAGTACGTCTGTATTCCATTTTAGTTGGGATCAAGTTGCCCAAGGCTTCTGGAAGCGTTATCCAAACCCTCACAGGTACGTATACCACCTTAAGTTTCGAAACTATGGATTATTTTCAGTGCTTAATGGAGAACAGACATTTGTACGAGTGTAAAGGAAAAATATTGCACATCTGTATTAATGATTATCTGACGAGATGCAACACAGAGAAATATATTATTCTGCAAGTTCACTCTACATGTTTCGGGTGTCAACCACACCCATCATGAGTGCACAAAACTGTAACTACAGCCTCCAGTACTGGTCATACTGAGAAGTATATAGGTATTTTACTTGAAAAGTATATAATACACTAGGTTACTTGTAACAGTGTCATAATAGAGTAGTATGACATAATATTAGGCAATAAAATTGCCTAATATATGTCATACTGCTCTATTATGACACTGTCATGAGTAACTGAGTGTATTATATACCTTTCTAGTAAAATACCTATATACTTTGCAGTATGACCTGTACTGGAGGCTATAGTTACAGTTTTGTGCACTCCTGATGATGGGTGTGGTTGACACCCGAAACATGTGGAGTGAACTTGCAGAATAATAAATTGACTGCTTTGTGTTGCATCTCGTTGGACAGTTATTAATATATATCAGCGATGCATGGAACCATAAACATAAAATTGCACATCTGTTTCTCAAAAATATGTGTGACCTTGGAAGTATTGTAGGACCACCATGTTCCTTGTAGACTGAATTAGTGCTTCATTATTTTTTCTGTCATGAATGCATATGAGAAGGTGTGCTGTATCATTGTGTTGAAGTTTAAGGCTTTCTTTTTCCTCAGCAATCATGTTTTGTCAGAGGATACAGTATTTCGAGAAATAAGAGGAAGCAAGCTGTTTACTAAGCGCCTGCTCACGAAGACTAACAGGGTACCAAAGTGGGGAGAGTGCTTTGTTAGCTCTCGCACTGTCAAAATTGTGGAGGAATCCATCATAGATCCAAAGGAGAAGGTCCTAATCACATATACAAGGAATATCGGTTATGTTAGAGTAATGGTAAGTGTATTCCTTTAAGATTCAGATTGGAGTTAAGCAAATACAATTTGAATAAGCTTTGCTAGTTACTTTGAAATACTTTATTTAGTTCAGCATATGTTGCAATATGGTATATATTGTGAATTTACTTATGTCAGGTTCTGGGATAGCTCAGTAATTGTAGTGTAGTAATTTTTTCTCTTTATCACATCTTCTAGACAGGCTCTGGGGCCCACCCAGCCTCATCCAGTGGGGATCAGGAGTTGTTTACCTGGGGGTAAACTGAGTGGGGTGTGATGAATTGGGCGTTTTGTCTTGTAGTGCTGAGGTTCAGAATGCATGGAGCAGAACCTCTATTTTCCAGTATGTCATCAAGGCATGATTCTTAATGAAGCACAGGCACAATTTCAAACTTACTTTTCACTTCCTGTTTATTTATATCAGATTATTATACAATAACACCTATGAATAACCTGTATGCAACACGTGTTATTTGTAAGTGATGTTGGTCCCACATCAAAGCTGTGTGCTTCAACTGTAGAAATTGGGTCATGAAAACAAACTGCAAAGAGCTGCATGGGAGCCACGTAGTAATGTAAATTAGTATTTAGAATTTTTTCACTATCTTCCGGCCACATTTTGAAATTTGTTCGTGGATATAACATTTTTATTTGAGCAGCTAAAATGTGAAACGTGACCTTGTGTAAACCTTCAGGTTTGAGCAATATATGGATCTCCATTTTAAATGCCATTAAACGCAAATAGCGGACAAAGAACCCTCACGAACAGACACTTTTTTTGAAGTGTAGGGTGTCCAATTGTTGATGAGGCTCAGGGGTGGGGAATGAGCTCTTCAAAAAATATTAGTCATGGGGTATAGTCACCTAAGAAACATGGTAAGTTATTTAGAAACACAGAATACAGAATTTTTTCATTCTGGTATATGAATTACCTTACCAAAATGAATCATTTATTGGGCCTGAAATTCAGAGGATTATGTGGAATACAAGTACACATGAATAATATGTGAATATATGAGCATCTGCATACATGTAGTGCTAGGCAGATCTGCCCTACCAGTCCTATATTTGAGTGGACTGAATGATGACAGTTTGCACTGAAATTCAAATGTTTGTTGCTTTCCATTAGTTATGTTCCCATTTAATTTCAATACAGAGCACATTCTTTTGATGTACTTACTACATCAGAGATGATTTTATCTCATTCCCATAACCTTGTGAAGTAGAAGAAGCTTATGAGTTTATAGAATGTACTGATATCTTATCAAACAACTGAAGAATTTGTGATAGTTGGTTATCTGACTGCTGACTGTGTTGTCCTGAGCATTCTACATTTCATTCAATAAGTACAGTAAAATTAGTGTGTACATTTTATAATATTATAGGGGACATTTGACATTCAGAGGACTGTGCATCGTGATATATTATTATAATAAAAGCCAACAAGATGCACTGTTTCTCAACTTTATTTTGGTAAACTCCATATTTTTGTCTAGTTAAGTTGACTGTTATGTGGACTCTCTGTTAGCAACCTCGCTAGCAGTCAGCATAACTAGACAAACATGTAGAGTTGTTTATCAGAATAAAGTTGAGAAACAGTGCATCTTGTTGGCTTTTATTATAAGAATTATAGGGGACACTTAATATTGTCAACACCTTCTTTTAAATGAGAATTCATAGTGCCTTTAAAAATACAAAATTATGTATTCCTGTAACATGATGTATTCTGGCACCTCTCTC
>Ga0123355_10014061_pt1 | contig 12487 bp, 12 predicted proteins | sample TergutEmb28metaG_3_FD_89872 | JGI IMG/M metagenome (GOLD analysis project Ga0123355, IMG submission 89872) | Embiratermes neotenicus P1 segment gut microbial communities from Petit-Saut dam, French Guiana - Emb289 P1 | ecosystem: Host-associated > Arthropoda: Insects > Digestive system > Gut ...
CCCCCATATAAGTTGTATTTTAGAAGTGGACGTTTTTTTGTCCACTTCTAAAATACAACTCTGTAAGGCGAAAGCCGCGCGCCCTTAAGTCTTCGCGAAGAATGAGCGATTAGACTTACAAGTACCCTTGGGGTGCAAGATGAGAGAATATTACTTTAGCAGTGGTTTTGCAAATCTTAAGCGAGATTCCAATCTGATCACCGAAAGGGCAATCCTAGGCACTGTATAGTAACGCTACTGGGAAATGGTCACTTTGTTGGTTTATACTAATTCTTTTCATATGCGCATAAACTTACCACAGGTGATATTAATGATAAATCTCAAGCGAAAAATACAAAATAAACTCTTCCACACAATATTTTTTCTATCTGCAACATTCGCGATTATTATGACCTTTAGTATCATATGGTTTGTCCTTATACAGGGGCTTCGCCCATTCCTAGCAGGGAATCGCTTCGGTACATACGGGATTATCCAATTTATCACGGGCGGATCTTGGCGTCCACGGTTCGCTGTTTATGGAATTGGCTATATGATCGTCAGTACGCTCGTTGCAACATTCTGGGCTGTTGTTATAGCTATTCCCATTGCCCTTGGTGCAGCAATTTTCATCGCTGAATTCGTTCCAAAAAGGTTAGCTAATACTCTTTGTTTTTTCATCGAATGCCTTGCAGGAATCCCATCTGTCTTTTATGGAATCTTTGGTTTTGTCGCCATTCTGCCAATTATTAAACGTATATCACCATACCCACATGGTGAATCCCTACTCGCCGTTATCCTAATACTTGCCATCATGTGCCTCCCGACAATGTGCCTTGTTATGATAAACGCTCTCGAAAATGTTGACCCAAAATACAAGGAAGGCAGCTTTGCCTTAGGCGCCTCCAACCGGCAAACCATTATCTCAGTAATGATTCCCGCTGCCCGTGCAGGCATCGCAACAGGCATCATGATCGGTGCTGCCCGCGCTATTGGCGAAACAATGGCCGTTGCCTTAGTCGCAGGCAATCGCGAAAGCGGATATATCCACAATCCATTCCAAACTGTCCGCCTCCTTACAACAAATATCGTCATGGAACAAAGCTACGCTGCAGAATTACATGCTCAATTACTGTGGTCAACAGCGGTTGTTTTGCTCATCTTTATTATGATCATAAACATCGCACTTCGCCGAATAAATCGAGGTGATCGAAATTGACTATAATGGAAATGGAAGGGGATATCCATTTATGAGAAAGTTCTGGGACACTATCTTCTACATCACAACTGCACTTTGCATCCTGTTCGCAATGGTAATCTTATATAACGTTGTGAGCTTCATCATTTCAAACGGAGCCCCACTCCTTTATCAGCAACTAACAAGGGTATCCCACGAGAATATTCTGGAGTCAGACAAGCTGGTGCCAATGATCACTTCAACTCTACTGCTTACAGCAATTACACTACTAATAGTCCTCCCTTTTGCTATTTCTGCGGCGATTTATCTCCATGAATATGCTAAAAACACCCCCCTGGCGCAGCTGATCCGCTCTTCGGTGCAAACACTGGCGAGTATCCCATCGATTGTATACGGTTTATTTGGGATGCTTATTTTTGTGCGACTAGCCGGTTTCGGGATGTCACTCCTCGCGGGTGCAGGAACTTTGGCTATGATGTTGATGCCAATCATTATGACGCAAACAGAAAACGCACTGCGACAAATTCCACATACGTACAGGGAAGGATCAGCGAGCCTCGGTGCAACCCAATTTGAAATGATCACAACCATCATCCTCCCAAGCGCTATGCCAGGGATTCTTATCGGGATTCTTTTAGCTATCGGGCGTATTCTTTCCGAATCTGCTGCACTCCTGTTTACAATCGGAACATTTGTTCGAATGCCAATTAATCGGAATACTGGCTTACTGTCGGTGATGGAAACAGGAACAACCCTAACAGTCCGAGCGCTTATTGAGTTTAAGGAGTATGGCAATCTCGAAGCGGCTGCCGCAATTGGTGTAATCACTGTTGCTGTAGTGATTGGCCTTAATTTACTAAGCAAAGCAATCGCATGGGCTTTTGCCTTACGCTAGAACTCAGAAGCAGCTGAAAATCGATTAATTAGGGTCATAAAATTAATTTCTTGTCATAATTAGCCGTAAATATTGAATTAAATACAAAAAATTAACTTTTCTAGTAGAAAATCTCACTAAAATATTGTATACTAGTAAACTAGTATTAATGGCGTAAAGTTGATATTTATGTTTGCTTATATTTGTACATACTATTATAAAGCAAATCACGAAATCGACTGAAAAAGGCAATAAATGATATATAGTTGACCAATCAAGCAACAAACTGTGAAGTTCAGCTTTCACCATCCAACCACCTTTCATCTCTAGAGTTTAGATTCTATTCGCAAAACTCACCTTCACTGACTAAGTTTCATTCTGTTTTTCTATTATCATTGTCGTTTTCTCAGCTAGCGTCCTTAAAACTAACGTCTAAAATAGTTGAAAAATAATTTTTAAACTAGATTTTTGCGGTCAAAAAGTGTTATAATAATAAGAAGTAATCGGTACGTTTTGCGGTGGGAGTTGAAGTCAATGGAGTTAATTAGAATTAAATGTGTTAACTGTGGCGGCGAGAATAATGTAAAAAGCGATACTCAAAAATTTCATTGTCAGAATTGTGGTGCTGTTTTAGAAATCGTGAGGTCTGGATCGCCGATGTCGACAGGGGAAAACGGTGATAACTCTGAAAGCGAAGCTCGACTATCGGCTTTGAATCAGATTGAGCGACGGTATTTTTATGGGGAAAAGCGGTTTGAAGATGTGACAACTGCTTACGATGAAGCAGAATTATTGTTGAATAGGGTTGCTGATTATTGGCTTGCACGAGCTCGTTTTTGTGCAATGGGTAACTTGAAGGAATTTAAAGAAGGCAGAGTGTCGGCTGGTCGTCGAAGTGCAGTTGTTAATCAGTATGTTATTTGGATGGACAGAGCGATAATGCTGTATACAGGAAATGTTAGACCGCTGAAAATGGAGCGAGAAAAGACAATTGGCGACATTAACAACGCATTTGAGAGCCGAAAAAGAAAAGCGGAAGAAAGGATAAAGGCAAACCTTGAAGCACAGAAATTAGAAGATGCACGAGCTAAAGCAGAAGCAATGGCGAGGGTAGACGAGGAAGCGCAACGAATCGAAGAAGCAAAGGAAAGGGCGAACTTAGCAGCTATCGCCAACGAGCTTGATGAGGATGCCTCAAAGAAAAAGAAGCGAATAATCATCATTGCAATAGTAAGCGTTATTATGGTGATTTTGATGCTTATTATATTGAGAGCATGCGGAGGAAGAGAAGAAGATTTTAGTGCTTACGAGGACTTTTTAGAGCTAGAATATGCGCTCGATTTACTTAATAATAACGAGGATCGCGCTAATATTCTCGGCTTGGAAATCGATTTTAGAGACCAAGATCAAGATAGTGAATCGATAAGAGTAGTCGCGCCAGCAGACGCTGAATTAGATTCAATCACCTTCCACTTTGACGAAGATGACATTTTAACACGAATTTTAATCACCGGTGCTAATTATTTCAATGAATTTTCCGCAAGCACTGGACTTGACTATGGAATTGCTGATAGATTCGACGCCGAAGACGTTGAAATTGATGGAAATGTCTTAAGCTTTATAGTCGATGAATTTACGGTAGCGGTCGCATTGAGCTCAAATCGTTTCAACATTGACATATCATACTTTGGAATAGATGACGATTTAACTGCTGAGCAACGAGTCATTTGGGATCTAATCGAAGCAAGAATTGACGAAGGCTACGACTCCTGGGCTCAGCTAATCGAATGGGCAGACGAAAATGACATCCCAGTTTCTATACGTGAAGATGGCGCGCCCCCAATAGAGGCAATAAACATCCTGATTGAACGCTATGGATTAATGGGTGATTACATAGAAGCTACCCCTGGACTAAGTGACAATCCTGGCGATGTAATGCTCTTCCTCCATTTTGAAAACCTCACGTACAACGACATAATCGCTGAACTCTATAGTTTAAATAGAAATTCTAGGAGAGAATTAGACAGTTGGTTAGATAATGGCGGCCGCCAACAACTAGATTCCCACTTTGGAACAGTCGAAATCCTGATCTTGGATTACAATGATGGAACAGTAATAACAGAGCTGCCCGATGTTTTCGAGTTTGTTTGGTGGGACATTAACCATATCGACCGCCTGATGCCTGCAGGTGAAGGGCGAATAAGAATTGAGATTATTTACCGAGTTTTAGATGTAGATATGGACGACGATGAGGATGATGACGACGAAGACGATGAGGATGATGACGAGGACGACGATGAGGATGATGCATCTTTTTCTGAAGGTCGCTTCACCGTCGGAGTAGACCTACCACCGGGTCGTTATGAAATAGCTGCTGTTGGAGAAGGAAGCATTGTTATATGGCGTGGTCCAACTGTACTTATTAATGAAAATTTAGGTGGTGATGGCGTAGGTTCCATTTCAACTTACTTATTTGATGGAGACGTAATTGATGTGAGCGGCGATAATGTAAGCATCAACCAAATTCAGGATCGAAACTTAACAAATAACTTAGGTGTCGGGAACTGGGTAGTAGGTATTGATATTGCTCCAGGCCGATATTATGCGACCGCTCCAGCAGGCACAGGGCAGTTAGTTATTTGGCGTGGTAATAATTTTGTGGTTAATGAGATTCTGGAGGCAGGTAACTTTGGATCAAATAGCATCCCAGTGTTACTTGAGGATGGCGATGTTATTGTGATCACAGGGGTAGATCTAGTTGTTTTTGAATAAGGATCTTCATTATAGAGCTCAAAGTTTTGAGCTCTATCTTTTCATAAGCTGTGAAGTTACTACTCAATGCCTAGTGAACCCTTTCGGTGATCAGTTTGAGAAATCCCTCAAGCTAGTTTAAGATGATTGCTAAGATGCAATACACTCAAGCTTCCGCGCCTTTCGGCTTAGAAAGGTAGTGATCCCCGGTTCCTTACAACTTGAGGACGAAAAATCTAGTCGCAGGTTTATTAAAACATAGAACTCTGGCTGATAAGCAACCGGGGATCACTACCGTAATGTGGAATTGATCTTTGGCACTGAACTCTATTTTCATTGAAAGAAGGAATATAATGTCTAATCAAAAACGGGGAATTATTAACGCAATTATTGCCTACACTATGTGGGGTGTTTATCCACTATACTGGTGGTTGTTGCAAAGTATTGGACCAATGGAGATTCTTATTAACAGAATGCTTTGGTCGTTTGTAACTTTGTTAATTCTAATCGTTTCGTTGCGACGGGTTCAGTCGTTAAAATGGACGATATCAGCTCTAATAGCTAGTAGAAAAAAGTTAGGTATTCTTGTTGCTGCAGCTTTTTTTCTTGGTGTTAACTGGATGATCTTTACATTCGCTGTGGTTTCTGAACGGATTCTCGAAGCGAGTCTTGGTTATTTTATCAATCCAATTTTAAGCATTTTGATTGGTGTAATTATCCTTAAAGAAAAGCTGAACAGGTATCAAACTATCGCCGTGCTTATCGCTACAACTGGTGTCTTGTTCTTGACTGTCACATATGGGGCATTTCCATGGGTTTCGTTGCTTTTGGCTTTTTCTTTTGGATTTTACGGATTCATGAAGAAATTGATTCAAATTGATTCTTTTTTTAGCCTTTTTTTAGAAACAACGTTAATGTTGCCGATTTCAGCGTTTTTCTTTACTTCCTGGTTAATTAACGGAACTTCTACTTTTTTGCAACCAAATGTATCATATATTCTGCTGCTTGCGGGTGCTGGTTTTATGACGATGTCCCCGTTATATTTCTTTTCAAAAGCGGCGAGTGCACTGCCTCTTAAAGTGCTTGGATTTTTGCAGTACATCGGACCGACTCTGCAAATGTTAGTTGCAATTTTTATTACAGGCGAAGACTTTTCTGGAGAGAAATTGGTAGCATTTGGATTTATTTGGGTAGCATGTTTGCTATTTTCAACTTCGCATTTACTTGGAAAGCAGCAAAACATAAAAGAAGCATCATAAAACCGCTGAAATGGCGGTTTTTTGAAAATCATCTTATCAATCATCATATGACAAATAATTAAACTCCAGTGGCATAAATCTCATGCTTATGGTATACTTATTGGTGGATACTTGTATACTAAAATACAAAAAGAGAAACGAGTGTGAAAAATGGATTTTTTAGAATTACTCCGCGTTATTTTCTTATCAATTGTACAAGGTGTCACTGAGTGGCTTCCCGTTAGTAGTACTGGTCACATGATTTTAGTCGAACATTTTTTAGAATTCTCACATTCAGAGGAGTTCTGGAGTGTCTTTGTCGTCGTCATCCAACTAGCTAGCGTTATGGCTGTGGTAACAACCTTCTTTAAACAGTTAAATCCTTTCGAATTTAAAGATGGATTTAAAACAGATTTACGAAAAATTCGACTTTGGTTCAAAATTGTTGTTGCTTCTATTCCAGCCGCACTGATCGGCATTCCCTTTGATGATATTATTGAAGAGCATCTAGGTGCCATCTGGATTATTGCAGCCGCTCTCATCTTCTACGGAATTATCTTCATTCTTGTAGAAAATGCAAATAAAGATAAAACGCCAAAAGTTGACAACTTAGGTCATATCACTTATAAACTTGCTTTTATAATCGGAGTCTTTCAATTACTTGCCCTCATTCCTGGTACATCTCGCTCTGGAGCAACCATTATCGGTGGATTGCTTTTTGGAATGTCACGCAAAACAATCGCTGAATTCACCTTTTTCCTAGCGATCCCTGCCATGGCTGGAGGAAGTTTAGTTCGCATTATGCGCCTCGGATTTGACTTCACAGGTGCTGAATGGATAACCATGATCGTTGGTTGCTTAGTGGCATTTATCGTTTCAGTTATTACAATCAAATTCCTACTTGGATTTGTTAAACGTAATAGCTTTAAACCATTTGCTTATTACCGCATTGTATTAGGGCTGATTATTCTCGCTTATTTTTTCTTCTTGAATTAATACTAATTGACATTCAAAATATGAAACTTAAATTGTTGGAAATGGAATGGTGATGATGAAATTATTTAACGTAATTAGTATTTCTGACCTCAACAATCAGATTACTAATTTTTTAAAAGATAATTTTCAAATTATTGAAATTGATTTACAAGAAAGTGTTGGCGATATTTTAGCTGAAGATGTTTATGCGAAAGAAGATACGCCCCAATTTTATAAGAGCACAGTCGATGGTTACGCTGTCATAATTCAAGATACTCTAGGTGCGTCAGAGTCATTGCCTAGTGTTTTAAAATACCAAGGTAGTATTGAAATTGGTGAAACTAACACCTCTACTTTGGAGTCAGGTAGTTGCTTGTATTTAAATACTGGCTCAATGTTGCCTGCTGGTGCTAATGGCGTTGTTATGATTGAACAGACTGAAAGAATTGAGGCTACTAATGAAATATTAGTTTATAAAGCGCTAGCCAATCATGAAAACGTCAGCATCCCTGGTACTGACATTGCCAAAGAGCAATTGCTTTTAGAAAAAGGTCAGCTAATTGATGAACGTGTGCAAGCAGTCCTAGCTAGTCAAGGTATTAGTAAAGTAAAAGTTTATCAAAAACTAGAAGCTATTATTGTTTCAAGTGGTAATGAGCTAGTGAGTTATGATTCGCAAATTGCCATGGGGCAAATTAGAGATATCAATGTTTTTTTAATTAAGGGATTATTGCAGAAACACGGCATAATTGTTAAAGAAACTTTTCTAATTAAAGATGATATTACGACTTATACTGATGTTTTAAAAAATAATCAAGCTAACCTGTATATTACTAGCGGCGGTTCATCTCAGGGGAACGAAGATTATACCTATGATGTCTTTCACGAGCTAACTAACAATGTCTTTTGTCATGGTTTGGCGGTTAAACCTGGAAAGCCAACTATTGTAGCTGCTCAGGATGACCGGCTATTTTTAGGGTTGCCAGGCAATCCCGTGTCCGCTTACTTAGTTTTAAAGAAAACTTTAATTGCCACCTATTTAGCAACACAGGGGCAAAAGCTAACTACTATTAAAGCACGCTTAGCTCATAATATGGCCGGCGCTCCCGGTAAAGATAGTATCATTTTAGTTAAAATCTCAGCGCCTGCTAATACTATAATTGCTAAACCAGTTTTCTACCGTTCTTCAAGTATTTTAGCATTAAGTGAAGCAGATGGTTTCTTTGTTATTAAAGAAGGTTTAGAAGGTGTTGATGGAGGAGAAGAAGTCGAGGTGATTTTGTTTTGAAGCAGAATAAGAGATACTTAGATAATTATGATTTAACAGACGCACTAGCTTTATTTTTAGCTGACATTAAAGAGCAGATTAACTTAGAAACAGAGCTAGTTGCGACTACCCATGCCCTTGGTCTTATTAGTGCTAAAGCGATCTATGCCAATGTGTCCGCACCAAATTATAACGCAAGTGCGATGGATGGGATTGCTATTAAGTCATCAATCAGTGCTTTAGCTAGTGAATCTAATCCGATTGTTATCAATAAAGCTCAATATCAATATGTTGATACTGGTGATGTTATTAGTGAGGACTGGGATGGAGTCGTTATGATTGAAGACGTTATTTTTCAAGATGATGATAGCGCCATGATTACAAAGGCCGTTGGCTACTTCGAAAATATCAGACCGATTGGTGAGGACATAACCCAGACACAAATGATTATACCCAGCTTTCATAAAATCAGAGCAGTCGATTTAGGTCCACTACTCGCTTCAAAAAATGAAAAAATCGAAGTTTTTAAGCCATTAAAAACAGCTATTTTACCAACTGGAAATGAGATTGTTGATGTTACAACAGAAGTCCTTAAAGATGGGATGATTATTGATTCAAATTCAAGCATGATTAAAGGGTTGACTGCAGGGTTAAACTTAGAGACCTGCGTTTTAGATGTTTGTCCTGATAACTATGAACAATTGAAGACAGTCGTCAATAGGGCAACGAAGGAAAATGATGTGCTCTTAATCAATGCTGGTTCTAGTGCTGGTTCCGAAGATTATACCGCTAAAATAACTCGCGAGCTTGGGAAAGTAAGTGTTCACGGTATTTCTATCAAACCAGGTAAACCAGCAATCTTAGGAATCGTTAACGGGGCAATTGTTATCGGTCTGCCTGGGTATCCTGTTTCAACCTACATTGTTTTTGAACAAGTTTTTAAACCAATTATCAACATGTTATTCCATCAAAAGCTTGAACAAGAAGTGGTTCAAGCAACGCTAACGAAAACAATCTATTCTTCCTTGAAGCATCTTGAATTTGTTCGCGTCAAAGTGGGATATCTTGATGATAAGTTTGTTTGTACACCATTAGCACGTGGTGCAGGTATTTCCATGTCTCTCGCTGAAGCAGATGGCATCATTAATATTCCGAAGCAATCCGAAGGCCATCAAAAAAATGAACTTGTCACAGTTCGTTTATTTAAGCCCCTTTCATCTTTAAAAAACCAGATTACGAGCATTGGCTCACACGATTTGATTTTAGATGTTTTAAATGACGTGTTTAACAGGCAAGATTTTCCTTATACGCTATCATCATCTCACGTTGGAAGTTACTCAGGATTGATTGCTTTAAAAAACAAAGAAACATTAATTGCTCCGATTCACTTACTTGATGAAGACGGGACTTATAACATCAAAATTGTTGAGACGTTATTTCAAGGTGAAAAGATGGCACTGATTAAAGGTGTTAAACGAAAGCAAGTCTTAGCCTATGACAAGGATAACCCTTTGAAAATCGCAAAGGTTGCGGACATTGCCCAAAAAAAGCTCAAGTATGTTAATCGTCAAAGCGGTTCAGGAACTGCTGTTTTGTTTGATTACCTTTTAAAAGAAAATAATTTAGAAAAAAGCGAGATCAGCGGTTATGACTTTATTATGCCATCGCACTTTAATGTTGGGGCAGCCATTAAAAGCAAAACAGCTGATTGTGGTTTGTTAATTAAAAGCATAGCGAATGTCATGGAATTAGATTATTTTGAAGTTATGGCTGAAGATTATGATTTTGTTTTATATGAAAAAGATTTAGAACAACCAAAAGTTAAAAAGTTAATTGAAGTTTTGCAATCTGAATTTTTTAAAGAAAAACTGGAAGAATTTGATTGCTATGACACTGCTGAAAGCGGTAAAGTTATAGTTATTGATTAGGTTGTGAAGTGCTGGTGACACTAACGTGCTAGTTTGCCCCCTTTCGGTGATCAGTTTAAAAAATCCCTCATGCTTGCTTAAGAGCATTGCTAAGTATCATGCTCCTAAGCTTGCACCCCAAGGGCACTTGTAAGTCTAATCGCTCATACTTCGCGAAGACTTAAGGGCGCGCGGCTTTCGCCTTACAGCGTGTGATTTTAGTGATGGATTAAAAAACATCCATCACTAAAATCACACAGAAATGGGGGAATTGTCTATGACCCTAAACAGTTTTAGGAAAAATGAATGTTTTGATGAGGTGGAATGATGGAGTTTACGCATTTTAATAAAGATGGTTTAGCAAAAATGGTTGATGTTTCTGATAAAGTTATCACAACAAGACGTGCTTTAGCAAGTGGTAGAATTTATATGGAGCCAGCAACGATTGAAAAAGTTTATGAGGATAAAATGAAAAAGGGTAATGTTTTAGCAGTAGCTCAAGTCGCAGGAATTTTAGCGCTTAAAAAGACGGCGGAGTTAATTCCGATGGCTCACAACATTAATATCCTCGGTAGTGATATTCAGTTTGTTAGATATGAAAATTATATCGAATGCCAATGCGAAGCAAAATGCGAATATACAACGGGAATCGAAATGGAAGTGATCGTTGGGGTTAACATTGCACTGGCTACGATTTATGATATGTGCAAAGCAGTGGATAAAGATATGGTTATTAGTGATATTATGTTATTAGAAAAGACTGGGGGTAAGTCAGGGGATTATAAGAGGAGGAACAGGTAATGGGTAAAGTAAAAGCAATTAATATTTCAAAAGAAAAGGGAACGATCAAGAAAAGTATTGATCGTGGTCATTTTGTTGCCGATTTTGGTTTGGAGGGTGATGCACATGCTGGAAAATGGCATCGTCAAGTGAGTTTGCTTGGGCAAGAAAGTGTTGATATCATGGCAGCTCAGGGTGCTAAAGGTTTATGCGCAGGTAAATTTGCGGAAAATATTACAACTGAGGGAATTATTTTGCATGAGTTACCCGTTGGCACTAAGTTAAAAATTGGTGAATCAATCCAAGAGGTTAGTCAAATTGGTAAAGAATGTCATCATGGTTGTGAAATCAAGCAGCAAACTGGTTCATGCATTATGCCAACACAAGGTATTTTTACAAAAGTTATTACGAGTGGTGATGTTTGTCCAGGAGATGAAATTACGGTCATTGAGGAATAAGAGCTATGTATAAGGTTGCTATTATAACGCTAAGTGATCGTGCCTCCTCAGGTGTTTATGAGGATAAATCTGGCAAACACTTAGCTGAAAAATTTACTAAAGCTGGTTATGACATTGTACTGCGCAAAATTATCCCAGATGATGAGGCTGCTCTTAAAAGCCTTCTTGAAGATGCGACTAATTTGGTTGATTTAGTCGTTACAACAGGTGGTACTGGTTTATCTAGTCGGGATATCACTGTTAAAGTTATCGAGGAAATGATGGACTACGAAGTTCGGGGTATGAGTGTTGCCCTTCACAAGTATTCTTTAGAAAAAGCGCTAGGAGCAATGTTTTCACGAGCACTATGTGCCGTCATTAAGAAGACTCTAATTATAACCATGCCTGGCTCTTTAAAGGCAGTTAAAGAATTATCAGAATTTTTTATTCCTCATCTAAAACATGGTCTAGACCATTTGAACAATATTGATGTACATTAAAATTGAGCACACTAATCGAATTTTGCTAAGGAGAATATAAAAATGAATACAGAAGAGAATATAGAATATCTTAAAGAAAATTTAGAATATCTTAAAGATTGCCTTAAAGAATTTCTAGAAGGGGTAACTATAGGAATGACGGATATGCAGTTTAATTCTTACGTTAGAAGTGTTAAATATCAAGTAGATAAAGATATTAAAACTATAGAGTTGATGGAAAAGGCTTTTAATGAGGACAGCAAGGATCTTTTTCTTGAGTATTTAGAAAACCTAAAAATATCTATGAATAAATTATCTGAAGGATTAAGTATAGATGATGAACTTCTCGGTGATAAGTAAAAAAAGGGCTGTAATGAAATGGCAACCCTAAACAAAAGTCTTAATTCAATGGAAAATCCGTTGCTTAAGACTTTTTTTCAAGCTCCGACCCCGGTTGCAATGACAAAAAGTCTTAAACGCCAATTTTTCAACCAAATTAAGACTTTTTCTAAGCTCCAGACCACGGTTGCACTGATAAAAAGTCTTAAACACCAATTTTTCAACCAAATTAAGACTTTTTCTAAGCTCCAGACCACGGTTGC
>Ga0123355_10014062_pt1 | contig 12487 bp, 2 predicted proteins | sample TergutEmb28metaG_3_FD_89872 | JGI IMG/M metagenome (GOLD analysis project Ga0123355, IMG submission 89872) | Embiratermes neotenicus P1 segment gut microbial communities from Petit-Saut dam, French Guiana - Emb289 P1 | ecosystem: Host-associated > Arthropoda: Insects > Digestive system > Gut ...
AGTAGTAGTAGTAGTAGTAGTAGTGGTAGTGGTGGTAGTAGTGGTGGTGGTGGTTGTGGTGGTTGTGGTGGTGGTGGTAGTAGTAGTAGTAGTAGTAGTAGTAGTAGTAGTAGTAGTAGTAGTAGTAGTAGCAGCAGCAGCAGCAGAAGCAGTAGTCGTAGTCGTAGTACAGTATATCATCCACGTCATTCGTCATTGTGATCATAATCACCGTCGTCGTCACCATAGATTTTATTGTACTTGTGTGAACAAATTATTAGCCCCACCCAACTACAATTTCTACCTACAACAAATCAGTCGGATACACCCCCAAAAATTCCCACCGCCTAACTGCAAACAACATTTTATACAATATGTGTGGGTACGTCTATGACTGTTTCTGAAACAATGGGCGTAATTCACATTCCTTGTCTAATGGATCGTTATTAACAAATTTGCACGTATGGAATGGGTTGCGAGGGGTAGGACGTGCAATCTGTAACCTCTCCCACCCAAATCTCATCCTTACCTGCCCGAGATGCATCCCAGTCTTCCAGACGAGGCTCTGTGAACCGAGACACGGCGGTATAGGCGTTTCAGCTAATCTGGAGGAAATGCCTGAATATAACCAGGCTGTCTGGAGGCGGAAAGGCAGCAAGCCAACCATCAGACTTAACTTTCGACAGACTAGTAATCTCTCATGAGGAGAATCTGAATACTTGCAAGTCTCAAATGCAACAGCGGGGAAGATCTAAAAGAGTTGACAACAAAAACAATGAAGAGGTTTACGATACTTGGAATGTGAGAGAAGGATAATAGATAAAGAAGAGGAAATGCACAAAGTACTACAACAGACACATTGAAAAATTGCCGTTATTAGCGAAACTAAGAAAAAGATTAGAAGGAACTAAAGATACCTGGTATCTTTAGTTTCTTTTATAACATACAGTAGTGTTAAACATAATATAAGAGCCCAAGCTGGAGTGATGCTAAGGATATATAATCACTGATTAAAAGACTGATTATTACAAGTTTTTGGATGGCATAATTATAGAATCAAGATTTAAGATAAACCGGAGGAAAGCGAGTTTAATTTGTCGCTTTCACTACAATAGTTAAAAGTTTTCTGTTTGCCTAGATATGTATTTTACACGAAACGTAATATCTGTACGAAGCAGATAATACAGGAAAAAACATTTATGGGTGAGTATTTACACTTTCAATATGTCATCAAAATAGGACATTGAAAAAGTTCTGATTAATTTTTCCTGTTCATCATTGTCTGCAAAACACTGCTTTTTGTTTCGTGTAAAGAAGTGTAAAAGGCATAATTAAAAAAAAAGAGAACTGTTGAACTCACTAAGCCTAAAAACTGTATACATAACACATTCTAACATTTATTATATTACATTTAACGACACAATAAAAACTTGAAAAAAAAATCGAACTTTGTGACATGCTACGGCAATGAAAAGTGCTTGTATTTTAAGGTGAATAGTAACGCTAAGTAGGGGGGCACTGCGCTACAAGCCGTAAGGTCGCGAGTTGCGATTTTTCACTTAAGCATAGCCCTGGGTTCTATTCAGCCTCTAACAGAAATATTTTCCTGGGGGGGGGGGGGTAAAAGGCGGCCGGTACGTCCGGCTAACAACCTTGCCACTTTCATGTGCAGATTGTCCTGAAATCTGGAACCCTCAGGGCCTGTCCAGGACTTTAGAGGGATTGCTTTACCTTAAAAGTTTAGTAATGTTAATCAGCATTAAAATGCATTGCATACTTACCTCAAAATCATTGATAAGTCTCAAGGCCATCGTTAAATATTTGGCTCACGTCACCGTCTTCTTTTGAACTAGGCTTATTTGAAGATATGGACAGAAGATGAAACAGAACAGTTCCATTTTTAAATACATGGCAGAGATATAAATGACATTTCTTTACAAGCTGTTAAATATCAAGAGCAACAGTTTACTAATAACAAAACCTCACAACTTTAGATGGCACAAAAATTCCCGCTATTAATTTGAAATTTAAAATTTATTAGTTGAGTTTCCTTCACATCTTTGGATGTAACTGCTAACATTGGGTTGCTTCTAGTACACTGCCATTATTTTTAATACTGATGACTGAAACATATCTAAACTAATTACTATTTTCTGTCAGGCGTTAATCTTATCCAAAGTATGTGTGTGTGTGTATATATATATATATATATATATATATATATATATTTCCAATTTCAATTCCTCCTCACTCATTCTCTCTAGATAATTCCCATTATTAGTTCTGCGGATAGTTTATTAACAGGACCAAAGAGAATATTCTGGAAAAGCAAACACCTATTTCGCCCAAAGCACATTGTGTGTGTTCTACAGGCACTCGGGCGTGCATTAAGTCTTGTTTGTTCCTACGACGAAGCTTCCCACACCTTATGCAGAAACTGATGCCCTTAGATTAATATTAACTTACGAATATTATGTCCGGATTTGTGTTAAGCTAGTATATTGATGTTGTTTTATACGGGTGCGAAACTTGGCCTCTCACCAACACTAACGAACATGGATTTAGGGATTAAACGACGGAGTGCTGGGGAGAACACTTGGTTCTAAGCGAGCAATATTAATTAAGATCAGCACACACAGAGTTTTACGGTGAGGAGACTCAAAATTTGTACCCACCACCACACGTTATTACGATAGTGATATCAGAGGGGATACAAACGTGACATGCAGCATGAAGGGAAGATATGAGAAATATGTACAGTACCGTAAGGCCTAAAACTACATGGAAAGATGCTGATAAAGTGGATGGTAAAGGCACATGACCTGAGATTTTGTACTGGCTTAAAGTGGCTCACGATGATCCCTGAAGCAGAATGTTCGACTGTGGTGATGATTCTGTGACTTTTTTAATAGGCGAGGAATTCCATCACAAATGGAGTGACGAATAGATTCTTTGCCCCTTGCAGTCAACATATGGCTGTATGTATGTATGTATGTATGTATGTATGTATGTATGTATGTATGTATGTATGTATGTATCACTGTTTAGCATACATAGTGATTTTTAATACTGATTTATCTACTTTAGATTTCTGCCCGTTTCTGAGTCTTAATAAAGTAAAGTATGTGTTCTTGATTTTTTTTTGTAATTTTGCATATAGAGAGTTGCATTGAGTGTGGTATGTTATTTTGTGTGATGTGAGTTATTTTATTATATTGTATTGTACTGTATCGTATTGTTTTATCTTGTCTTGCAATGTAGGGCACTGCCACCGGGTATAAACATATTTTCAGTTAGTAGTAGTAGTAGTAGTAGTAGTAGTAGTAATAGTGGTGGTGATGGTAGTAGTAGTGGTGGTAGTAGTAGTAGTAGTAATAGTGGTGGTGATGGTAGTAGTAATAGTAGTAGTGGTAGTAGTAGTAGTAGTAGTAGTGGTGGTGGTGGTAGTAGTAGTAGTAGTAGTAGTAGTAGTAGTAGTAGTGGTAGTAGTAGTAGTAGTAGTAGTAGTAATAGCGGTGGTGATGGTGGTAGTAGTAGTAGTAGTAGTAGTAGTAGTAGTAGCGATAGTAGTAGTAATAGTGGTGGTGATGGTAGTAGTAGTAGCGATAGTAGTAGTAGTAATAGTGGTGGTGATGGTAGTAATAGTTGTAGTGATAGTTGTAGTAATAGTAATAGTAATAGTGGTGGTGATGGTGATGGTAGTAATAGTAGTAATAGTTGTAGTAGTAGTAGTAGTAGCGATAGTAGTAGTAATAGTGGTGGTGATGGTGGTAGTAGTAGTAGTAGTAGTAGTAGTAGTAGTAGTAGTAGTAGTAGTAGTAGTGGTGGTGGTGGTGGTGGTAGTAGTAGTAGCGATAGTAGTAGTAATAGTGGTGGTGATGGTGGTAGTAGTAGTAGTTGTAGTAGTAGTAATAGTGGTGGTTATGTTAGTAGTAGTTGTAGTAGTAGTAGTAGTAGTAGTAGTAGTAGTAGTAGTAGTAGTAGTAGTAGTAGCGATAGTAGTAGTGATAGTGGTGGTGATGGTAGTAGTAGTAGTTGTTGTAATAGTAGTAATGGTGGTGGTGATGGTAGTAGTAGTAGTAATAGTTGTAGTTGTAGTAGTAGTAGTAGTAGTAGTAGTAGTAGTTGTAGTATTGGTGGTGGTGGTAGTAACAATAATAATATCTATATGTACACAAGTATGCAGTATGCAACTGGAGCTAGAGTATTTTAATTAGGCTGCTCTAAGGATCACAACAGACAATTAATTACACGATATCTAAAAGATCATAACTGGTAAACAGGAATATCCTTGATCTAGTGCCACATCGTGACAGCTGTGCGATTGCCATCTATTTCCTTGGCATGTGTTTTCCTGGCTGCTTCAAATTGTCATCGAATGTATGTCGGAACCATTTACATTATGTATGAAGAAACAATCAATGGAAGTTCATAATTGTTACCCCTGAGTCTGGTGATGTCTTAAGTCAGAAAGAGCCAAATATGTAGCTGTTGGTTCTAATAAAATATAAATTATGTTCGATGGATATTCGTACTGATTTTAATATGGCTAATACAATGGGATGAGACACATAAAGATTTTTTTATTTATAAATGAGAAGAGGCAACAGAAGAAAGCACCCATCCGTTAAGAAAGAAAAGTAATTAGTTCAAGGCAATAATTAAACAGAAAAATACAGGAAACAAACTACGTGCAACAGCGAAATTTCCACATATAGATGCTCTGCAGGGTACAAGATTCATCAGCTCTTATGTATGGCAGGAATTTTCTTATTCCTCTTCGGGGATGGCGCATTTCGTTTCAGTGCTAAGACAAGAACGGGTGAAGATAACTTTTTAATTTTTATGACTTTTAGAGATTATTTACGAATTAAAACAGTAAGCCTTAAGTTAAGATTGCGTTCTTCTGTACGTCTGTCCCGTGACCTGGTATCAACTGCTAAACCTCAAGTTGTGTCTTTATGACATTCGATATAGGAATTTCCTTGCAAAAGGATGTCTACAAATCTTCAGTTTCGTTATAAATGATGCAGTAAAACCATAATTTAATTAAGGGCCTAAATTACATTTATCCCGTTTTCTACGTCTTTCGTCGATATGGATAAATTCTGTATAGGATATGTCCACATAATTGAATTGAGAAAACGTGAAGTTCTGTACCTCGGCGCAGCGACGGCAAAACATCACCTGGGGCCTACGTGAAGTTCTATCCGTACTCTCAACATTTAATATCCGATTTCTGTGAAAATCGGTGAAAGAGGTATGGACATAATGCTATTAACCATTTAATACCTACTGGTTACGTGATGCAACAACAGTTTTATACGTAATATTCAACAACTGTACGCTCTGCCCACACTGTATTTATGTGTTTTGTATTTATCTGAAAACAAACAGCGACTTGTGCCACTTACATCATAAACAGATCGGTTTTTATAACCGAGATGAAAAGAGTTTACTGCGCGGTACGGACCGGCCTTCAAATAAAGCAGTCTGCGCTTCGTTTTTAAAAGGTTAATTGTCTTTAAAATATAAGTAGGAAATACACAATATTATAATTATTATAAAAGACAATAAAATACACAAATATGTCTTTAGGAACAGAAGCTACGAGTTTTAAGTACATGTGTTGCATTTAACGAAGAACTGCACAAAGATTAACCTTTTAAAGCCTACTGGTTATCTGATGCACCAACAGGTTTAACATTCAACAATTGTAAGCTCTGCCCACACTGTATTTATGTGTATTGCATTTATATGAGGAAAAAACAGTGACTTGTGCTATTTACACCATAAATTGATTGGTTTTTACAACCGAGATGAGAAGTGTTTACTGCGCGTTATGGACTGGGTCTTTAAATAAAGCAGTCTGCGCTTCGTCATTAAAATGTTAAATATTTATGACTTTCGGGAAAATTGGCGCAAGTACCTTACCATATTTTTCTCGCAGGCGTAGGTGAAATTACATTTATACGTGTACCGTGAAACTGTAAGAATTCTGGAAGAATGTTACGCTTTGGCCAATTCACGGAGTCTAAAATTCGCAGAGTTGTTATACTGCAAAGTGTAATGTAGAATGAAAATGAAAATACAATTAACTTCTTCATACACGCATGACTCACTGAAGTATTAACAGATGCGTCTAGCGTGCTGAGAAGTTTAATGTACTTTACGACCGTGATTCTCAGACAACGTGCAGAGGCACCTTAATTGAACATGATCTTATGCCAATTGTGCAGCAAGGTTGGAACAGAAGGATGATTAGACAAGAACTTCGCCCTCTGGTATGCTCCACAGCGTATATTGGTAGTTATTTACTGACGTTTCGGGACAACCTATCGGTCCCACCTTCAAGGGTTTTCTTAACTACCAATCTACGCCACGCAATATCCCAGATGAACGCAGATCTCATTTACACTGCAAAGGAAGCTTGAAATCACACAAAACTAAATTAAATATGCGAATCAAAATTTTTAAAAAAGAAAAACTGTTAAACATGGTCCTTATACATATGCGCGTACAAAAAGTTAAGAAATACAGTGAGGGTTCGATAAGGGGGTTCCTATGCTGAGGGGACACCAGTATGAAAAGTCTGAAAAACGCTTCACTCAAACTTCCAAATTACCATGGCATTTATACAAAAACTACTGCCCAGGAAGGAGAGGTTTTAAATTTACTGTATCCTGCAGTGCAACGATGCGGACTGCAAACTGCACATAAATTTTAGGACAACAATTTCACTGAAGATTTCTAAATGAAAGGTATATGGTAATTGTGCAAACTGGACTACATTCCAATTGTTTTCCCTTAATTACTTCCATATTCTGTTTAAGAAAATGGACATTTTAAACAAGCTTAGTTACCTTACGTAATTCGAAATAATATATTTGGAGGAAAGCTTAAACTTCGAGGAGTATAGTTACATAAAACTGAAGAGAAAGTCGCATTTAAAAGGCCCACTTAATAATGGAAGCCCTTGTTAGGAAAAGGAAAATTTAGCAGACTGACATTAAGTTGACAGACGGAAGATTATGATTTTAATAATATTAAACCAACCTCAAATATATCTTAATAAAAATCGTATCGCGTTCCGTCATTTTTTTTTTTGCTTGCATTTCAGCCGCAAGATCCCTTATGCAGTTATTCTTTCTGCAAGAAGATTCCACCTAGACGTTCTAACTAGCCAGCAGAGTAACTACAACCCTTTAGCTCTACGACTGTCACTGAAAGTCACAGTCTAAGACAATTATCGATTTCGCTGTGCGTCCTCGTAATGGAATAATCACTCTATGCAGAGCTGTGGCATGAAATCCTAAACAATTACTCACATGATTTCTCAGATCTATGAGAGTCATGTGCAATTTTATCAATACTTATTCACCGTCGAAGTCCTACTCCGTCGCGTGCAGCATATATTTTTTTACGAAGCTCAGACACATATAATATTTCTTACTTACATAGAAAAGTTTTCTTCGAATGTGGCTCAGCAGAAAAACTTTGGATAAGTTTTTACTAGTCTCCTAGTACTTTTAAGGTCTCTCGAGATGTGATGATATTCCAGAAATGAAAGCAAGAGAATCTATGTAACGATACAAAAACAGTGTAGTGGAAGACACAGTATGTTTAAATGCACGTACGGACATACTAGTGACAGGGGCAGACAATGATGTCTCTATTGCAAAATAACCATTTAATGGACAACAAAAGATATCTCGTTTAAAGAAGCTGTCTATCTGTAAACGTCTGAAGCATGAAATACACGTAAATTGTAGAAGCTATTTAAAAAATCAGGTCCTGTCCCAGAGAAAAACTTTCATGGAATACCCATGCACTTTTGTAAACTTGATCGGCCTTAAAAAGAAAGAATTCAATACAAATTAAAAATTACATATAGCTTGTAATTATGTTTCAGGGTTCCCATAATTTGGGGCCATAATCTGCACCTAGAAATCAGCATTGCTCGGTTGCAAGCGACTTAACACATAAATGTATAAACGTGTATTTTCGTTACACTCTAATCCATATTTGAGAAATAACAATTCTGGAAGTGCCTTAAAACTCTTGCAGAATCCAGAAATAATTCCATGGAGCAGATTCCTAATACTGCTACTAACAACTCAACCAGCCAAGTGTTTTGTTTTAATTTATGTAACCCGAAGGTTTATCACTCCGTTCACAAGAACACGTCACACATCCCTATCCTAAGCCGGAACAATTCAGTCCACGACCTCACATCCTATTTTTAAGAAACATTTTAATATTATCCTCTAATGTTCATTTATTTCTTCAAAATGGTCTTTCTTTCAGTATTGTCACCAAAATATGTCATATCCCCTCCTCTCCCCATTTAGTCCTCCTATAAGTATTCCAGACATGTGGATAATATTTATAAAAATTATCGCCTGGGATTTTGAATGAACGACAAGTGGTAGGCGACCCAAGAGCTTTCTGGGACATGATAAACTGTGTCAGACTAAATCCTTATCCTAAGTGACGCCCACAGTTTGTCAGTGTTTCGAGTTACAGGACGCAAATGTGTAGAAAATTGAGCAGAGCGCTTCGTAATAGAGGAGCAAACACGGGCGTGGATAAACAGAGGGACCGTTAAACAGCTGGACACACACCAACATATTAACAGACCAGATAGTAAAGCAGGCAAACCAGCAAACAAACAGAGGAACAAACAGACAAATTGCATAGGAAGGGACCGAACACACAAATTTTGGCGAACCGGAAATGAAGAGGCGTGCTGACAAGGATGTCTCTCGCTGACTGACAGGTTGCCTACCTACAAATACAGCAATTAAACTGCTTACCGGGAATACTAATGTTAAGCATTACTATGCAGTTCATGCATATCGACTCCGTCCAGTTCTGATACTTCAAATGCTATTTCTCTGAAAGCCCCGGCAGCAAATGAAGACAGGCAGCATAAGTACACCAGTTGACCGCAGTCATAGGAGTTGCCGACTGTTCTGTATCAGTTTCTAGCGATTATTACGCTTTTATTTATTCAAGCCCTCATAACACTAATGTGCCCATATGTGCAAATATAAATTGAAATTCAAGCATTTTGACTAACGAAGGAAGTCGTTCTTACAGTTCCGTACACGTACGCCGCACGATGATTATTACCGAAAACAAACTATCGTGGCGAAGCAGTTGAGAATTCAGTAATACAGCCTTGACCCATAAAGATGAAATATTATCTTATATAGTAACATTATAACGTCATCATTTTTCAGGGTGTCTTTCAAGGACATTTTAAGTCCATCGCCTAGATGTCCTGTGAAACTGTGATTTTATAGAAAGTCTGAGTGGCAGCAATGCATTAGAGTGGATCAATAAAAGCATTATCTCTGGAAAGTTCAACGCCTCAGGTCCTTCCATTTCTGAAGCAACGACTCGCCGGCCTCTCGCCGTTGAGGTCTGGGTTCGATCCTAAACCAATCCATACGGGTTATGTAGTGGACAACATGGCACTGCGAAAGACTTCTCTTGAAGTAGACCTACTCTACTTCTTCCCATTAATAACGTTTCATCAATTCTCCATACTCATCTTTATCTTTATACTACTGTTATCAGAAGAGCAAACTGGGAAGGTCAGAGAACGACAAAAAAGTGACGCTTTTTCGAAGAAAAAATATCTTTAAAGACCCTTACGGGCATTATATTCTCAACGCAATTCTTACGAATCTAGCCATTTTAAGATTAATATTACGTATATTTCAGACTTTTAATTGTATAACTTATAAATCTATGTTTATGCTGATGATACCAATGCCCGTAATCGGAGAGGCAGTGCAGATAGAGCAGTTAGTTACGAAACCAAATCGTGGCATAGTAATCTTAGAACCCTCTTTCCAAAAATGAAGGATTAATGGCAACAAATCCAAGACTACTGACATTACTGATGATCGCCGCTACGTACACAGCGTAAGAACTTTCAATAAAAACATAAAGTAGGCCTGCGTAACAAAATATCTACTGGTTATACTGCATGCGAAACTCGCGTTCACAGTACACTCTATATTCTATATTTTAACATAAAATTCAGTACACATATCTCTCCTGTAGAGCAAACAGCAGTCTGATGTGCTGTATCCTGCATTACACAAATTTCGAGCACTGATATTAACCTGGGTTTGCTCCGCTTCATGCTTTCAACATAAACATAAATATGTTTCTTTCCCGCCTGTGGCTCTGTTGCTGAGACGCGCGTCAATAAATTAAGAAGGTAAAAGGTAAAGTTCGCATTTTAACAGACCATGATGGCCCCGAGGGGGAGAATAGGTATAGTTCTATTCTGTTAGACGGGGGTGGGTGGTCAACACCCCCACCCCCGCATTTTTATCCCTGCGAAAAAGAGTCGGTACCCATTTTACAGAGACTGTGTGGGCCCCAGGGCCAGTCTGGACAATTGCGAATAATCTCGCCCCGACCAGCATTCGATTCCCGGACCGCCCAGTCCGTAGCAAGTCGCTATACCGGCTACGCTACCTCGGTCCATCAATCAAATACAGGTATTTCAATAGGAAGTCCTGGCGGTAACATAAAAACTACCAGCAGTACACTACTGAAACCCTGCATGAACAAACATATAATTAATAAGAATAATTACTTTCAGGCATCAGCAAGAGCAGTATCTGTGTCAAATGTCGACAGGCAGTGAACATTTCAGAATCCAGAATTAGAAAAATGCGGTTTTGTCGATAACAATTATGGCGTCTTTCTGACCCTTACTTGCAAAGCTAAATGAACTGAAACAAATGCATAATCATAACTAAATACAATATTGAACAGAGAAACGTAATTTTTTGTGAATCATATGTTTATTGGAACGTGAATCATCTTGATAGTTGAATAAAGGAGAGACCAACTCAATGTCACTTGCTTTATTATTTCATTATTTAATACTCAACATGTTTCGGATGTTAATACACCCATCCTCAGGAGCTTGCGACTTATTTGTTGAGTTATTTCATGGGTTGTGTTGACATGGTTGGATGTGTGTTTGTGTTACGTTGTGGTTTGGCTGGGGTGGTATGGTATCCGTATGAAGGGTGAAGCAGTGCTTCAGCCTGCATACGGATACCACACCATCCCAGGCAAACCACAACGTAACACCAACACACATCGAATCAGAACAATACAACCCATGAAATAACTCAACAAATAAATCGCAAGCTCCTGAAGATGGATGTATTAACATCCGAAACATGTTGAGCATTAAATAATGAAATAATAAAGCAAGTGACATCAAGATGGTCTTTCTTTATTCAGTAATTGTTTGTATTAAACTTTCCTCTGAATAGTCCTTCCTCGAATACATATTAAAGATCAGACTGAGTGATAATCTCGTAACAGGTTACTAGGCGTCTGGGGTTATCCCGGAAGAATGAATCCATGGATTTTCAGATCAACTGGTTGCCTGTGCTCGACCAAGTATAAAAGTATAGAAACGGAAACAATCAGCAAATAGAACTGATGGTAAGACTGGATGTGCTAAGAACCTGTTTGAGATAATTAAAGGCAGTCATTCAACCCCGAAAAGAAGAACTGTATAAGAATTTTATCTCGTCTTTGATACGCTATTTCCGGGCCTTGGTATTAGTAAATTTGGCTGCAGCCGAAAAGAAGCATTGTTTAGACACGCAAGGCGTGCTACCAGTCCAAGTGTTTGTTATATATCCCAAGGGATAAACCACAAAACCCCGCTGTAAAACAAGATGTGCTATGCGAATCGTTAGGCTTTCTCAGCGGTCCAATGGCTGTCTCCTTTCTTCTGGCACCTGTTGTCGCGTTACAAGGTGCCTGCTGTCCGATGCTTGGAGACAACAAGATGAAACTATCTTCAAGTTTCAGGGAGTCAATGTGCTCTTTTCAAACAAAGAAAATGGCCACAAAGGGACACCGTTCATGGTCGTGTAGTTGAACATCGATCTTCTGGCTAGGTATACGTATGCCTTCGGAAGTTCCTGTGATCGTACTTCTCTTCGGTCCTGGAGCAAATGCTTTGTTGGTACCCATATTCTTCCTTGCCCTTTTAGTTTTTGCCAATGTTAACATCTAACTAGTAGCCTACAGCTAATCAAATATTTGCTAACCAGTTGCTCGACATTTCTCCTCTTCTGCGTGCTGCCAGCAGTTTATCAGATTACTCTACCTTCTTAGCTTCTCTGTTACTTGTTCGACCTCTAACATACTTTTACCAGCAGGACGCAAGGGCAATAGCTGGGAACCTTCTAACAGTTTCACTAACATATACACTGTAATGACTAAGGTATCATTCGCATTTCTTATCAAAAGTCGTTAATATTCACTGTTTACTTCTAGACGAATTCTTTATTGAACTCTGCAATTACTTCCAATTCCTTTTTTTTTTTTTTTTTTTTTTTTTTTTTCCCTGTCATTTTTTTCTTTTAATTTTTTAAAAAAAAACCAACAAATTGCCCTTTTTTTTTAAAAAAAATAAAAACACAATTTTGGTCGGTGTTTTTTTTTAAAT
>Ga0123355_10014063_pt1 | contig 12487 bp, 9 predicted proteins | sample TergutEmb28metaG_3_FD_89872 | JGI IMG/M metagenome (GOLD analysis project Ga0123355, IMG submission 89872) | Embiratermes neotenicus P1 segment gut microbial communities from Petit-Saut dam, French Guiana - Emb289 P1 | ecosystem: Host-associated > Arthropoda: Insects > Digestive system > Gut ...
TATGGCTCGAAGACCTCTTCGAGTTCCAATTTTGATGCTCCTATCCACTGAAGGGGTGATCCCGCGAATTTGCGAACCCGCGAAAAGCGAGGAAATGACTGCTGTATCCTAGGGTCTTGCAGCGATGATGGTGGATTTACTTCTTCTGGGAAGTTACCCCATGTCGACTGGTAGATGTTTCCCGATCCAGCCTTCTTCGATTGCATGACCTTGTACATTAAGGCAGTACGATCTTTCGAAACCTCCGTAAATATTGGCCGATGGACACCGTGTAAAATCCTAGAAGACATGAATCTTTAAACGCAGTACTGAGGCCACAGAAAGAAGTCCATATGGTGGTGTTCGTAACTGCTCCAGAGTTTCTTCCCTGTCCGCCTACTCATGTATTTCCATTCCACTCCAGAGGCAAATAAGGCCAAAGGGCTTGCCGGTAGCCAAATTTATCACGCTGACACAATTTCTGTGAACACAAGGCTAGATGACAGCAAGGGGACATGTGCAGTTGACCTGCGGAGGGACAGTGTAACGTAGCAAGCGAGATGTTGATGGCATCCTTCAACAGGACATTTTTCTCTGGCCTTAGCGTTGCTTCCTCAAGGATAAGTACTCTATCTGTTTCGAAGGCATGTGGACTTGTGTCACTTTCCCAGCTGGGCTAGTGTATAGTGATTTAAGCTGCATCACACTACTGCTTTTCCTGTGTCTATTGTGATATACGCATACTGGGAAACTTTAAATGGCCGTAAAGTGAAAAATGTGTTATTAATGACATTGACGATAGCACCGTCTAGTGGAATGGCTTTTGTACCAAGTGTTATGCAACTTTGTGAGATACTTTCGAAGAGATTAATATTCAGGACATGCATATTTGATTGCGCCTTAAGCCTGCATATATTAGAGACTCTCCCAGCAAACCTACTTTCTTGTAATAACTATTTAAATTTCCTCCAAATAATTATTTACAAATTATTTTACTTCCTGAATAGAAGGAATAAATTATTTAAATGCATAAGAGATATCTCTTCGAAAACACTTGAGAAGTGAAATACATAGTATAACAAATAATATGACAGAATAGATGTGTCTTTTAATTCAGTCCAATGCGGGGCAGTAAACATCGTTACTGGGAGTCAATATCGCTTAATTCTGTCGAAAGATGTAATTAAGAAAACAAATATCATGATTTGTTAATTCAACGATAACATGGTGTATTAAATAATAAGAAAGAATATAAGAATCTCTTAATTCGATCATAAAATGGTGTAATATAAAACGCGAGAATACATCCAGATCTTGTAATTCAATCGTAAGAGAGTTTAGCAAAACAAGAGAGGAAATTAACATATAACGTGAATTTGATGTTTGTGTGACCGTGCATCATTGATACAATCATATAAACAGCCAACTAGATGCAACAAATATAATTTTATTAATAATTTAAATCAGCTCAACATGTTCCAGGGCGATAATTTCGCCCATCCTCAGGACCACTAGACTGTGTTTACAGCTTATGGTATAAAGCACCGACGATACTACCTGCCGGTGACCAGGATGAGGTGGAACTGAGTTCCACCTCTTACCACAATCTGTAAACACAGTCTAGTGCTCCTGAGGATGGGCGAAATTATTGCCAGAAACATGTTGAGCTTATTGAAATTATTAACAAAATTATTACTGTTGCATCTAATGGACTGTTTATATTATTATATAACGTAACATTGAGGTGTGTTCTTGCAATCATTGTTGCTATGGTAAAGCATTATGTATCACATATTCTGAGAATGTGTTTGTAGCCTAAGACATCCATCATTCAAAGCTCATGCGCCTTATTTAAATCTGTGACCTGCTCAGTTCTGCAATATTTTTCCACATTTTCTCACAAATGGTACAATTTTCGAAAAAAAATTACTGGAAATAAAATGTTTTCTTTGATTTTCTTTACAACTTGTTCAGTCCCAGGCGGATACGTGTGTGGTTATGGTGCAACATGGCAATGGGACAGGCTTCCTTTGTAGTACTTTTGTTTCCCCTGTATCACTTCCTCAGTGCTCGATACCCTTTCATTTATCGTGAGTCATCTACGCTATGTAATGTCGGAGATTGTCAGCGTCGTTAAGTAATTATTTTTAAAAATCGTGTAAGAAAAATATCGTTAAAGTTAACTAATATGTGACAGGAAAGTTACGGAAGCCGAAGCCACTTCTGCGCAACATCTGACCACTGAAGTGTCTTTCTGTTGTAGTTTAGGTGAAATCGGCTTGTGTTGCGTTGCGTAATGTGTTTCAACTAAATTGCACACTGTAATGCTAAAAGCTATTCCACCCAGTTTGTCTCAGATGTTTTTATAAGTACATGAGTTATCAACTTGAGCGTAACCAAAGAATCAAATACACACTTCGACATACAGTGGGTTTTATTATACAATGCATACAAATGCAGTTTTGCCCGATATTCCTCTAGGAAAAGACGCTGTAAAATATAGGTACTGTATTGTGTTTTCACATTTATTCCTTTCTGTGTTTTTCCGTCTCTATCAAGGAATCAAACTAAGTAGGTCGAAATACTGGAATAATATATGATTAATGAATGGAAAAGGATTAGGAGAGAATTGGCCGTGGCCTAATATACTCAGTATCTCGGTATGTATCCCTAAAAGCAACAACAACAACATCGGCATGTGCAGATGCGGAATTATGATGCGTACATCAATAGGAATAAGTTCGTTTTCATTTTTATTTTCATTTCACTTTACTACACTTTACGATATTTGGTACAGTGACAGACTTCTGAGTTGCAGGCGCTCCTGCACGTGGCGTGATGTAAATAAGACAGGTACTGTAGTACATATGTAGTAACACTGAGACGTTTTTGTGCAACCGTTGTTGCAGTTGAAGAGCAATAAATGTTAAATATTGTGAGTCTGTGTTTGTAGCCTTAGGTGTCCAGCATGCAATGCGCATGCGCCGTGTAGTCATCTGTGGCCTGTGCGGTTCTACGTTATTTTTCCACTTTATATCTTAAACGGCAGAATTTTCGAAAAAAAAATATTTGAATAGAAAATAAGTGTTTTGATTTTCTCTATAACGTTTCTCCGAAACATTTCTCATTCTAGGAAGAACTGAGCGAAATATTATCAAAAATCGTTTTCATGTGAAGTAGGCTACCCGTTATACTTAACAGATTTTAATGAAAATTATAATTTCTCAACAGATTTTCGGACAATATTCAAATATTGAATTTCATGGATATCCGTCCAGTAGAAACCAAGTTGTTCCATGCGGACAGAAGGACAGACATGACGAAACTAATAGTCGCTTTTCGCAATTGTGCGAACGCTCCTGAAAAAGGCCATCCGATCAACTTACAATAGCCTACTTCATAACTTTTTCATATAAATGATCAAAATAATTATTTTTTATTTGGCGCGACAGCCCCCAGTGGGCCGGGTCCTCCTCATTCACGAGGTTGCTAGATCACACACAACGACGCACCACAGTCGGTAGGACTCCTGTGGACGAGTGATTAGCTCGTCGCAAAGACCTCTACCTGACCACAAACAACAATCACAACAGACATACATCCATGCCCCCGGTGGGATTCGAACCAGCAATTTCAGCAGGCGAGCGGCTGCAGGCCTACGTCTTAGACCGCGCGGCCACTGGGAACGACACAAGGCCTTTAGTTTTTAATAATATGTAGCCTGAAACTTTAACTGTTTGTTTTAAATATTTTAGCGTTTTGTACAGGGTATACACAAAAGAATTGTGCGGTTTCAAAAGTTAACAAGAAATTTATTTCTCATCTTACACGGGCACAACGTACACCGTCAGCAGCAGCAACTGTCCAAGTTTCTCATGCGCTACCGGCAGCTCGCTTCTCATGCTTACTGTGGGGCCGCGGGGCCAGTTTCCAAGATGGCGTCGCAGCAGGGAAAGACTTTCTGTGTGCTCCGTTTTGAGGCGTCCAGCAGGGAAAGACTTTCTGTGTGCTCCGTTTTGAGGCGTCCAGATCTGTGATTACAGTGCAGCGTGAGTTTCGTGCACGGTTTAGAAAAGACGCGCCTTCCAGGTGCGTCTTTTCTTAACCGTGCACGAAACTCACGCTGCATTGTAATCACAGATCTGGACGTCTCAAAACGGAGCACACAGAAAGTCTTTCCCTGCTGCGACGCCATCTTGGAAACTGGCCCCGCGGCCCCGCAGTAAGCATGAGAAGCGAGCTGCCGGTAGCGCATGAGAAACTTGGACAGTTGCTGCTGCTGACGGTGTACGTTGTGCCCGTGTAAGGTGAGAAATAAATTTCTTGTTAACTTTTGAAACCGCACCATTCTTTTGTGTATAGCCTGTATATATCTATACCGACTTGCAGCTACCGATTGATCAAGCAGTTTTACAATTTTGTCCATGTAACAAACGTAAGCTTGTGGGATCCCACCGACTAAACTCAGAAGGACGAATTTACAGTTTACCTTCTTTTAAGTAATGTGTGAGAGCCCGATGGTGGTCAGTCTGAAACTTCCAGCTGTTCTTTCGAACGAGCATATGTCTATTGGATAGTCTATTTAAAGATTCGTTTTTGCAAGTATGCTAAGAGTAATTCTGGGAATGAAATTAAAAAATCACGTTATTTTCAAATGAAATAACTTTTATTTTACTGTGTCATAAAGTGGCGTAATTAAAACATCAGAGAAGTAACTGTTTTTTTTTTAAAGGAATGGACGTTAAGTAGGTAAGTGTATGAAATTGGATGGTTTAAGGGTCAAGAAAGGTTTACTTAGCCATCTAGTTCAAGAGTGTGGGAAAGACTAGCACAGGAAGAGCGGTGGATTTACCATACATGGCTTTGTTTGGCTCTCTGATATTTGAAACAGGCAGAGAAGATAGTGGAACGAGAGGAACTACAGACACAGTCTGGCTGGCATTCTTAGTGGTACAGCGTATAGAACTCGATGTCTGACTTGTATTTGACGTCACGGTCTACTGAGCCACGTCACAGTGCTGGTACCCCTGAATAGAAAGGCCTGAGGCTTATATTGCTGGTACCGTTACATGAACAAAACGGGTTTAAGATCCCCACACTGCAGGCTGTAACACACACACAACTGCTCCAAAAACATGAAAATGTTAAGAAGGTCAGGATTTCCCTGGGACAGACTTAATGACGCTAACAAGTGCTTTCGTATCTCTGTGTCGAATAGTAACGCCACTGAGGTTAGCAAGACTTTGCTGTCTCTATACCTTCAACCATGGACTGGATTGATCACATCTTAAGTAGGAACTGCCTGCTGAAACGCGTTATATAAGGGAAGATAAAAGGAAAGTTAAAAGTAATTGGAAAACAAGGACGAATGCATAAACTGCTGCTTAGGAAAAGGGAGAATGCTATAAATTGCAAGAGGAAGCACCAGATGGCACTCAGTGAAGTGCTCGCTTTAGAGGAGCTGTGTACTTGTAAGACAGACCAGAGATTAAATAAATATATATTTTTTTTTTTCGATGCCCCCACATGTCCTTGTGGACTTCGTGGTCTTCCCTCCTGGGCATGGCAGAAGTATAACCGACTTCTGAGGTTGGGACGCCCACGAGGCGCGGTTACGTTGTCCCGATGATGTGAGTGGTGATATAGGAGGATGTAGTGCCAGGAGGGCCCTTAAACCTAAATTCTACTAATCTACCCAGACCATGGTCACTGCGGGAATCCTTCCCTCCAGGGAAAATTCCCGCGGAAGAACCGGGAATGGAACCCGGGACCTCATGACTAGTAGGCAGAGACTCTGACCACTAGACCACGAGGCTGGTCTATATATATATAGCCTCTTTCAATAGGACTATTAGAAAAAAAACTGAAACTAGGCTTTTAAAACTTATGAACGACTTATATATAGGACAAATTCTTGTCCTATCCACCTGAATTGCAGATACACAGTTCCGGGGGTGAGTCTTACTCTGTTATGCAATGTAGAAGGTACAGCCGTCCCAGTGTACAACATCAAGGCATGTGAGGAAGCAGTGGTACAGCTCCACTCATTCTTACCCTCAGCACTAGATGGGGTGAGTGGTCAACTTCACGCACCAGTTGTTTTACCCCGGAAAAGTCCCTGTGTCCATTGTATAAGAGGCTGGTTTTACCCCAGAACCGGTCTGGACTTGTGAAGGAAACTCCTGTGCCTTGGTCGGGAATTAAACCACGACTCCTCGGTTGTGCAAGCCGTAGCCTAGCCGCTGTATTGACTGTGATATGTCGGCTTCCTCTTTGGTGTCTTCTGGGTTTTAATAACGTGGTATCGGAGTGATTATGTAAGTCTTTTGTGAACAGCTGTGACTCCTTCTGAGGCAAGTATAATTTAATTCGCATATTACTCGTAGATTATACCACATACATGTGGGTGTATATATATATATATATATATATATATATGCAATCCCTAAAGTTCTGTTGTAGATTGTTCGAATACCGGCGGCTTTATTCGTGATGATGTAAGTGGAGGCAGAATTTCCCATAAATACTTTTAATATATAAAACAGGGAGGGTGGTTCCAGACAATCTATTTTGATCAATAAAAGAGATAGGTTCATACGCGTAAAAATTTACAAAAACAAATGACCCTTTAAAAAGGGGCACTTCCTTTTGAACCGCTTGCGGGTCATCTGGATCATCGTCTGCAGTGTTCAACAACAGAAGTGGCCATGCACGATTACATGCAGATGACTTGGAATAAACAGGCCCTGAAATCTGGCGACACAAAGACCTTTCCTTCTTCTTCAGAATCTCCTCACAGCAAGCCAGCAAGCATCCTCACAATTCCCTGTCCATTTGTTACTGCTCTATGCTCGTTTCAATCGATGTCCTCAAACACCTCCAAAGAGCCCACGCCACTCGGTCAATATTAAAACCATCACGGCCCTCTCATTAGGCTCAGACTCAGGCTCCACAGCTTCTTCACAGGCACTTTGCTTCTGAATTACAACAGGATGGTCGGGCGTGAGATCTTGATAATGGTAGTTCAAGACCTCGAAAACATTTACAGCATCGTAAGCAAAAATGTCTGCGCATGGTTTATTATACAGGGTCATGGGTCAAATTATGCAGGCACGGAACGACGTAAAGCGAACGAATATGTTTATTTATTTATAAATGTACAGAGTGTATGTAGTACACATACATGCATGCACGCGCATAAACACGTACATTGTGATCTGAATTCAAAGTCTTACGACTTAATGTTCAAGTGGGCCAAGACCTTCACCGAAATACTTCTGTGATTGGCTGTTATTATTATTGTTATGGTTACTATTTTATGTAGTGGTTTACATACATTCTCTGTTAGTGTCTCAGTATGTGTAGTGTCGTGTATTCAAATTTGGGAGGCATGCGAAAAGTGCAAGATTGTGGCGCAGTTTAAATGGTAATTTTGGCATGTGCCTGAAAGGTTATTGTTGTTGTTGTTGTTGTTGTTGTTGTTGCTGCTGCTGCTGCTGCTGCTGTCGTCTAGTCCTATGTAATGCTGTGGACTGTTGAAGGACAGCCTGATTTATTTGCTTGCGTAGTTTACATGTGTTGTTCTGTTTGTTTTTATATATCTATGTTGTATTTTGTGCATTTATTCTCACTTCGTAATTTGAATTTGACGTTCAGTTGACCGTGCATCGTGATAAATTCTTATAATAAAACCAACTAGATGCACTAATTTCTCAAATTTATTTTTGGAATAAAACTCTACATGTTTCGGCCAGTTCCTCTAAACATCATCAGGAGTTTTTCACTGTACACTCAACAATGGTATATGTCATACAGGTTTGCTGACAGCTTGTTCGCAAGCTGTCAGCAGACTTGTATGGCTTATACCATTGTTGTGTGTACAGTGAAAAACTCCTGATGATGGACAGAGGAACTGTCCGAAACATGTAGAGTTTCATTCCCAAACTGAATTTGAGAAATTAGTGCATCTAGTTGGTTTTATTATAAGAATTCGTAATCGGAATTTGTGCTGCTGATTCAGTACGTTAACAAACCAGTACTTAATTAAATTACATTTAACTGAATTGTTGCCGCTATATGACAGCCCCATAAACGGAAAGGAAGAAATGGAAAAATGAGAGAGACGGGGGAAAAGAAGCCAACCAAAAGCAGAGAAGGAAATAAATAAAACAGAAAAACAAGAGATATTCGCTCTTCTTGGATGTTACGCAGCGCAGATTGGTGGTCAGTCATAGACGTTTCGGGATAACTTATCGGCCCCATCTTGAAGAGTCAAGCAGTGTAAGGGGACTACTTTGACTGCTTGACCCTTGAGGATGGGACGGAGGTTTGTTCAGAAACACCGGTAACTAACCTAACCTAACCTAACTACAATCTACGCCGTGTAAAACCCCCGAAAGAGCGAAAATCTTAATTCAATCGCTGAAGAAGCCTTAAATCTTGCAAAAGAGAAACAAGCAACGAAAGAAGTGTGGAATAAGGAAACGGATAGATGGGAACTAACATCTGCTCTAGGAAACGTCATTGTCCGTAAGATATGTTATTCTTCTGGCTGCACGTCGAGAAAAGCTGGCTTCTTGTCCGCACTGTCAAAACTTCCCTGCTAGTGCCATTTGTCCCTCTGACATCTCGTTTGTATCTCACAGTGCACGCTGGACTCAGTACGATTTGTACAGTACATACCGACTGACGTGAGCATGGTCTTGGCAAAGAACTGTTTGGTTTTATCGACAGCACTCTGTAAAGTGTGTCCAGACTCGTAAGAATTTGTTCATGTTGAAGTTCACTGTGCCATGTTCCACACCTATGACTGGCACTGCCATCCTAATTGCCACTGCCTGCACACAATCAGTGTGGTTGCAACTAACACGGACTGCTGTGGTCTAAGTGTTGAATCACTTTATAGCCTAACGGGATAGGCAAAGTAGCACAACTCCTCTGCCCATTCTCAGCTCAAATACAGACATTCCGCCATTTGTACGGCGATCACTCAGTTCATTGCACATTCAAGAAAATTTGTTTAAGGTGAACATGTTCTCCATGCACAAAGTGAATCACGAGTTTACACTAACTGTACTTACACATACAACATGAATTGCTTTGGTCTGTTGGTGTCGGATTAATTTTTAAGTCAGTAAACGCTGCGCTTAGTGGCATGGCTCAAGCAGCTTGTCACTGGCTTCTCACTGCGCAGGACACGTTTTCTATCCATCGGACTCGTGTGTGGGACTTGTGATGGGTAAAATGCCAATGGGGCAGGTTTTCTCCTCTCATTATTATTTCATCACAGCTCCATATTCATCTATCATATGGAAAACGAAAGTTGGGACCATTAGAGATCGCAATTCCAAAAGAGGTATACTTTCACTCCACCATAAAAATATAAAGATAAGTTTTAAAGCTAGAGTCGTCCATGTGCATTCCATTAAGACATGGAAAAGTTGAGGCACACCTCCACTCATTCTTAAACTCAGCACCACATGATACAAGTGGTCAGTTCAACACTATGGCTCTTTACTGGTTTAGAAATTTGGTTAGAACTCAGACGAATAGTGGACTTTTAAGCGAAGAGCAAAATCTCATGCACTTGTCTGGATTCGAACACCAGTCTCTGCACTAACTATGCTATCTCGGTTCCCCATCACTAGAATATAATAATAATAATAATAATAATAAAATTAATAATAATTAAATCAGTCCCATTTCAGGCCTGGAGTGGCCCAGAGAGTTCCAGGAAGTTAAGATTCCCAGATTTCATGACAAAGGCACAGGATGGTGGTAAGGTTGTCAGCCTTAAGCACCGGCCGCCTTTACCCCTAGGAAATACTTCTGGTACTCATTTCTGTTAGAGGCTGAGTCGACCCCAGGACCATAGTGCGATCGGAAGAATTTTATGTCAATGACACCATCTGAGATTGAACCAGCGACCTTCCGATGTGTAGCACAGCACCTTAACCACTGTGCTACCGCGGTCCCCGATAATAATAATAATAATAATTTTAGCGTTTGACAAGAGAAAAATTAGCGAATTACGTGCAGGAAAAAGCAGACAAAGAAAAACTTAAAATAAACAGATTGACGAAAACAAATAACAGGAATAACAGAAATACAAAATAATAACGTGTGATATATATTTATTTACTAAAAAAAATTATAAGGCCATCCTCAGTTGTCAATAGGTTCCGTTGTGTCCTTTAGCGAAATATAATTGGTGTTACAAATATCAACATTCCTGTACAGAGCACAAGCTATATTAAAATATTTGACAAGCTTAGAGTGCGGCACAGCGTTGTGCCTTCTTGTTGACAATAAACAAGAAGTTTTGTTTGATAAAATGCAATGGACCGACCTTTAGAAGATGTAGTGCAACAAACACAGAATAATCTCTGGTTACTACAGGGGGTATGTGCCGAAACGTCAGTAACCGTCTGCTAACCTACACAGTGGCACCAACCACAAGGCGACTGAAGACGAAAATTTACCTCACGAAAATAAAACATCAAATACCTTTTATGAGCCATTCTAGGTACTAAGTGTACCAGAAGCTTAATTACAAGGCACTCAGCCAGAAAATACGGCACTTGTTTAATATTAGGTCTGCCGAAATCCCACTTGAAATAAGCTGATTTAGAACACAGGCTGACTTTTATCATAATCAATTGCCTTTGTCAGTTTCTGAAGGATGTAATGGAGCTTTGTTTTACGATTAATCGTAGTTTGCCACGTCTTTGGAACATAGGTTAAAGAACTCACTTGTTGCCTTCCGATTCTTGGAAATCACGTTTTCCTGTAACAGTATATAGTTACATACTTCGTGAAATGCAGAAGCAGTTAAAAGGCTAGGAAATCTCCACACGCTCAGATATGTCATGAACCTTGGCATATGCTCATTCCGTGACGTCAGTGTGAGTTAATGCATCTAGGTACCCAACCACTCAGAAGTAAAAAGCCCTCAATGAAATGGACTCACTCAGGTGCTAAATAAACGAAACTTATTGTGGAATCACATTTCGTTTTATATTCACCAAACGTTACTCTAGAGTGTGTAAAACAGTAGTCCTTGGCACACGTTTATTACAGGCACAAATATGGAGCTGAAAACGTAAACAAAAGCAAAGTGCGACCAACCTGAGACATTTGATTTTTCTTGTACCTTATCGAATATTTGTAAAAACAAAACATCTTAACAACATTATCGCTCTTATCGCTAATCTTTTTATATTATTTAAGGAAGAGAACTTTTAAGAAACGAATAATTTCGAATGTCTGACTGTGGAAATAAAATTAGCTTTCATTTATATTATTTAAGGAAGAGAACTTTTAAGAAACGAATAATTTCGAATGTCTGACTGTGGAAATAAAATTAGCTTTCATAAGAATTATACTTATGTTAAACCGGCCAGATAAGAGACCAAATAGAATCCACCAAACGAATCTGAGTGTAGATGTTTAGCTTCTGTTTTACTATAGTGAGAAGAGTAACTTCAGGAAGGAAATATGTGGACTGGCAAACAATGTGACAGGAAGGGCTTCCCATTTATTCCCTTATTTCAAAAACTTCTTTAAAAAATTAAAAACATAGACCCTAATTCTAAAATTGATCAACTTCTCTGTAATTTTTATATTTAAATTTGGTCTCCTTCAAAGATTAAGGTATTCAGCCTGCTATCAAACTTTTTTAATAATAGACTAAATCTTTTCACAAACAGCTAAGAACTCCATGATGAATTACCGATTGCCAGCTCCGTACATTCAGAAGGAAACAAAGGGAAATGATGATAAATAGCCTAAAAATATTGTAGGCGGGACTCGAATCCAATGCCCCTGGAAATGCTATAGAACACGTCTTATACTGTGGAGCAACAGCAATTCGGATCATCCAATCACATAGTTAATTATATCAACTCACATAACCACGGCCGTTCTCTCCCATACTGCAGCAATTTCGGTTTGGTGTCTCACACAACAGTAAACTAAAAAACAAAATCTGACCAAAACAGAGGCCTGTAAATATTGCAGGCACTGAAAACAAAACAATATTAACTAACAAATTCAACAGAGCAGAGGTCTGCTTCGTAAATGGATAGGCAAGAAACTTTTCCTTTGTGGAACCCAAAAATTTGTCGACCTTTGAAGCGAGAGCCCCAGTTTTCTCTAGCGCTTATTTGAGCAACACTAGCTCAATCCAAGCCATTGTGTCTTATTTATCTCCAATTTAAGCCTAGTTCTCAGTTAACTCTTTCTTCGCATTTCTGAGTAAAATTCTTTATTATCACACAACAATAATAATAATAATAATAATAATAATAATAATAATAATAATAATTTTATCGTTGCACCGTGCGTTTTGAAATCTACGTAGTTCACTCACCAACAAATGCACTATTTATTAACTAGGTTAAAAGTTTTAAATGTACACTAAAATACACAATAATATCGCTCCTACATGTTTCGGTCTTCAATGACCGACCTAACTAAAGTTATATTTATGTTAGAATACTCGGAAAAA
>Ga0123355_10014064_pt1 | contig 12487 bp, 4 predicted proteins | sample TergutEmb28metaG_3_FD_89872 | JGI IMG/M metagenome (GOLD analysis project Ga0123355, IMG submission 89872) | Embiratermes neotenicus P1 segment gut microbial communities from Petit-Saut dam, French Guiana - Emb289 P1 | ecosystem: Host-associated > Arthropoda: Insects > Digestive system > Gut ...
ATAATATAATATAATATAATATAATATAATATAATATAATATAATATAATATAATATAATATAATATAATATAATATAATATAATATAATATAATATAATATAATATAATATAATATATCACAGTATACTTTCAATTTCTTTCAAAGCGGAAGGAGATTTATTCTTTCCTATTTATGGTTTATTGGTATGCATATAATTTATTTCATATTTATTGACGGAGTAGCCTATGTTACACCTTACACATTTACCTGCAATTACATTTAATGTGGGTTAATTTCATAAACTCGTTGGATTCCTGATTGTACAACACACTATCAAGTGCGCAATTGGTTTCTACACACAACACGTCCGTAAATTAGTGAACGATTTCTTAGTCCCTTCTCTTTTTTATAGGTCACGAAGTAACAGGTGCATTTTAAACTAAGGCGTTACACAAGTTTTACATTTAGTACAGTAATTACAGATAGCAATGATAACCAACCAAATGCAAAACTACAGTTGCGTTCAGAATATTCTTAAGTTCAATTCTGCTAAAAGTCACACAATAGCATTTCGTTTAAGGATATCAATGGTGAAAATGTAAGGGCGATGATATGATTTCTTTTCCGAAATAAGAGAGAGAATTATAAAACCATTAATAAATAAAATATTATAATTACATAAAAATAAAGAAAACAATGGCAGCCGTTAATAACTTGAGAGAAGAATGGGTTACGAAAAACTGTGATATGATCTGGTAAAAAATATTTGAACCCTTTGCCAGTTTAAAGAATTGATTTACGCGCTACGCTTCCGCACATAGGCAGCTGTTCTGTACAGCTATGAGATTTGTCTTGTAGTGCAACTTGAAGTGAAGTGCTTAGAAAAATCTTCTCTTAACTTCAGTTTTATCCGAGTACCTTGGTTTCCTCCTGTCGACATTATTCCACAAATGTTCCATTGCTATTCGTTCATCATCAGCTTTATTTTATCTTAACAATGGTTTGCCTTATTAAAAACACAGCTAAAAGTATTTAAGCCCAGGAATTATTATTTTTTATAGGAGCCATCCCGTTGTGTTTTGCAATAATACAGTAATTTATTCAGCCAGTAACACAACATATATTGGTAATCAATATTAAAAATTCGGCGACATGTTTCGGCTCACTGAACCATCATCAGACCAAATAAAAACACAGTACTGGTACATTCAGCGCACTCGTTGAATGTACCAGTACTGCTTTCTGTATTTGGCTTGATGATGGTCCAGTGAACCGAAACATGTCGCCGAACTTTTAATATTAATTACCAATATATGTTGTGTTATTGACTGAATAAATTACCGTATTATTGCAGAAATTATTAGCTGGATACAATGTCAAATGGATACTATGCCCGTGTTATCTATCTTGCTGCCTGTAGAAAGAAGTGCCTTCCTGGGATTATGAGACCATTCGGCTTTAAGTAGGCTACTGTTCCGTCTGAGACAGTGATTACAAAAACATGTCGAAGTAACACACAGCAGGTGGCAACAGTACAAAATTGTTAGGGTGATCAAAGTAAGGTAGGTGACAGGGGGACGAAAATAGCGTGGCATGCAATGGAGAGGAGAGAAATGTAGGCCTATATAAGACTTCTGCCGAGAACAGGTTAAGGCTTCAAAGAAGCAGACACAAATCCAAGTAGGGTATTAAAATATTTTAATAGAAGATCCTTTGGCACTATATTCCAGATAAGAATCCAAGTGGGCTGTTGTGATGAAAATGATACACGTTCCGAGTTTGTAGATAAATGACATATGTTGTTCAAGAGAAATGTGTCCGCTTCTGAAAGTACAAAGTTGTTTTAACATGAAACCAGATTTACTCAAAGACCCATGTTTCATAAATTCAGTTAACGATGAAATCGGCTTAGCGGTAAAATACCTGGAGGCATCCTGTGTTTTCAGTCTCAATGCAAACACTAGCCTACTTATTCTGGTTGAAGTTTGTGCGTTTTCTTCCCATTTAGAAACATATATGTCCCATTACAGGCCTAGTAGGGCCCTTAGGGCTCCAGGAGGTTGAGGTTCCCAGAATTTCTATACAATCGGCACATGAAAATAGCAATGATGTCATCCCGAGCACCGGCCGTCTTAAACCCCCCGCCAGGAGACGCGCCGGGTACTCATTTCTGTTAGAGGCTGAGTCGACTCCAGGGCCGTAGTGCAGCCGGAAGGATGAAGTCAGTGAAATGTCCTAATGACCCCATCGGGAATAGAACCCGCGAGCTTCCGGCTTGTAGCGCAAACCTACAGCGCTACTGTGAACCTCCTTCTCACGTTCAGTATATATATATATATGTACACACACACACACACACACACATACACACACACATATATATAGTATGATACAATGCCTTAAAATAAGTCAGTTCCTCCCCCTCTCATTCTTTCGAACTTCTCTTACTTTGCCTTTCTCTCCTCTTGTCCTAAACATGAAAGAGTCGTATAAGTTATCAGATTTCACGGCGGGTGACGAGCATTTGGCGGTCTCCCTTTGGATTCCTAAGCTGTGCGGTAGAAACCCCAAGAAAACCGCCAATTGAAAGAGTGTTATTAAATAAGTGATGAATCTACCAATTTATCTGAAGCTAATCCTCGGATGGAAGTATTGTTATTGGGGCTTATTTGTATTAAATGTGTGAGTCAGCAATTACCTCTTTTGGGGAAACTAATGGCACTTTCACAGCTTCGGTTGTTACAGTGGCGCAAGTTTATTTGTCCTCAAGTTTTACTTGACGTTAAGGAACTTGAGATTTAATGGCAAGAGCCTGGCATTCTTTCACGATAAAAGACATTTTTAATGACGTTCTTCAGCTTCAAGTATTCAGCTGAAGAACGAAAATGGCAACCACTGAAAATCGAAAGTTAGGTTTTGAAGTGTTGGCTTTCAACAGCGTTGTAAACTACTCTGAAGTTGTTTAATGTCAACAGTAAGTCTGTGTTGAAGTGGCGGTGCAAGTGCTGTCATCTAGAGGAAATACACCTCGTTTCACCTGCTTCTGTCACAATACGGCGAAAGGACTAGACGCTATAGCGGCTGTAGGAGCTACTCAGAACCGAATTACGTAACGAGCATGCACTTCTATTACAACCAGCAAGAAGATTTACAAATGATAGTACACTGTTCTTTCGAAATTACAGTCAATGACTCATTTTGGTGCTTTTATACTTTTAAGTGTGTTTTAACGACAACATCTACTGTTAAAATCATCCTATATTTACTAAGTAGCCCGTCATGCCGTAACACCATCAGTAAACTGCATACTAGTTTCGGCCTTCATCAGAACACACATAATTTAGAACTAAAGAAAAAAACCTACAAGTGTCTTAATGTAATTAAATTATTGAGGGTATTGCTGCATATTCAATAAACGTATAGATTATCTTGCACAGTTGTTAAAATTATATAGCGCCGTTGAGAGATGAATAAATATGCAGCATTGGAAGAATGATACTGAGGGCTGAAAACCGAAGACTCTGAGAAAAATCTCTCCAATTGTCATTTTGTACATTATAAATTTCATATAGACTATTATCTATTTTTTCAACCAACCCTTTAATGCATAATTCTAGGAGCTAAGTTACACTTATTAATTAGCTTCTCCAACGCGTTTCGACGCACGAGGTCTCATCTTCAGGGATTCCATCATAAAACTGTTCGATCTTGGATTGGTGTGCAGTCAAACACAATTGTGTCACATAGGCGTATTTAATGACTATATTGAGCAACTATATGTTTCGGTCTTTTCTGGCCATCTTCAGGTTGTCTTGAGAGAACAAACTTAAAATCCTACTATATGCATTGCGCACGCACGTGGTGTAGAGGTATCTACATTACGGGGTTTATCATGAGCCAGCGAGCTCTCATCCAAACTAACATTAACTTAACTTTAAATTTGTACATGATAAACCCCGTAATGTAGAGAATTCTACACCACGTGCGCGCGCAATGCATATAGTAGGATTTTAAGTTTGTTCTCTCAAGAGAACCTGAAGATGGTCAGAAAAGACCGAAACATATAGTTGCTCAATATAGTCATTAAATACGCCTATGTGACACAGTTGTGTTTGACTGCACATCAATCCAAGTTCATACACAACGGGGACGACACACTTCCTAGAAACTGTTCGATCTTCCGGTACGTCAAATGGATACAAACACAGTCAAGTCACTTCGGTAGAACGCAACTTTGCACCAAAGGACAGTGGTCAAATATTCTTAAGAGTCTCTTGATGTTAAATGGTTTAAAGCCGCAGTCAATAAAATATTTTACTATAATATAACATACACATATGTCCAGTCATGTAGGCAAAAACTGGTTTGCTGCCGATATACAGTTGTAAAACTTCTAAATTCTCCATTGACAACGGCTAGAAGCATAGTCACAAAACATTTCACTCTTGCGATAGACTAGTCTGGGATTGCTACAGACCGGACGGCCAGAGGTTCGAATCCCGAGAGGGGCAAAAATTTTTCTCTTCTCCAAAACATCTAGAAGGGCACTGGAGTCCACGAAGCCTCTTGTTCAATGGGCATCGAGGTCCTATCTCGGGGGTAAAGCGGCCGGTGCTAGTGCCAAGGTTAAGAATGAGTGGAGATGTACGTCTACGGCTCCTCTATTCCTTTACTGTGTGGACACGGACAGTGTTACCTTCCGTTGTCTGGAATTGAACTCGGCCCTCCAAGGTGAGAGTCCTGAGCCGTGACAAGGCTCTCAAGAAGCCTACTTATGTGCATTATATTATGTTATAATTATATAACGGGTCAACTATTTAATAGTTATGTTATACAAATATCATATTTTAATTCTAAGTTAGTGAATAGGCGTATAACAAGAACGCATAAATTATTTCATTTATAAATAACTATGTGTGAAATATTAAATACATAGGAATACTTTGATCGCGTGTTTGTTTTTTTATCTGCTTCTTTTTCTCCTGTCCAATTATATTTTACGATCCTTTTCAAATTTTTACTGAATTTTGCATCGCGTTGCTCTACATAGAAGCCTTATTTATTGTGATTTTATTTTTGTTAATATCTATAATGAATTAACGTTTAAATCTTAGTGATCATGATACATACCACAGGGATTAACATTAAAAACTTTGCGTGTATCATGAAATGTGTTTAAGTGTTTCGTATGATTATCAGAATAAACAGGGACTATTTCTTTGTACGGAATTAACTGATTTATCATGCCTTAATGTGGAACAGTCAGTAGTGCTTTACATATAATAATGAATGGTAAGACCTCCAAAAACAGCTGTGTAGTGAACAAATGATTCTATTGTTACAAACATTGCAGCTACATGTTTCGGCTTGATGCTAATTTAGCCATTATCAGTTTGCAAAAATAAAAAATCCTATTCTTGTGATTGTCGGCTGAAGTGAAGAATAATAGCTTAATATTTATAAGGCCGAAGCATGTTAGCTGTCATATTTGCGACACTGAAATAACCTGTTTAGTGAATAGTAGTGTCTGAACGCCTGTAGCTTCCATTTGTGAACTGGTTTGCAGTTTTAATGGTTACACAGTTTATTCTCTGTGGGATAGGAATTAAATGATTGAAAACAATACATCTCACTTTTTGCCTTCAAAAGGTAGTTAGTAGCCTGCCTCTTTCCACGGAGGATAGCGTTCGTTTCCTGGTCAGACCATTGGAATTTGCCGTGGACAACCTGGCTTTTCTTCCAGAATTTCCGATTCCCTTTGTCCCCATCTTTCCAGCAGCGCTCTATACTCGTCTACAACTATAAGCTGCACTTAGAAGAAGTATGAAAGAACGAAATTTGGGAAACTTAAAAGAGCAGTACTCTTCGGTTACGACGTACCACTGAACAGGAGAGTACTTTTGCTTTCCATGTGGTTTCGTGTTAATGGATGAAGGGTAATTATTACACACTTGCTTATTCTCGTAGGGTTTGGTAAGCTGCACATATTTTGTGCTACTGGATATGACAGAGTCTCAGAATCAAATATTACCTGAACCACAAATAATAATTTTCAAAATTAAAGAAGATCACACCTCGTTTTAAACAATAATCGCGTAAAGTTTTTAATTAAACAAGGAATTAATGAAGTTTGAAAATTTTAATAACAAAATTGAGATATATTATAACTATTGAATTTTTAACATTACAGTCACGATTATATAGTATGTGACGTAAGCTGTACGATACTATCCAAGAATAACAAATCTTTAATTTTTTACGGTCCGTGATAAAAACTGTTTAAATTACTGAAATAGGGGAGAAACTTTGATACTGACCCGGACCACATTCTATAACTAGATTAAGACCAGTGAAAGGTCCCCCAAAAGTAAACTAACCTGTCATATGCGGCTCCTGAGTCGCCTGTTGGTACCTCTGTTGTAGACTATTCACACTGCAACAACAGAGCTGTAAATTATAATATCTTGTAGTATGTGGTTAGTAATATTTTTGTCTATTATGTTATATCTGATTACAGGTGTGTATGAACATTACTTGAGGTTCGTTGCAAAATGACCACCCAACAAATGGTGATCAATGGAAAGAAACCCAGGTTATTTTGTGTAAAGGTAAGGAAGTAATATACCACGTAAATCGCCTGTATAAAAAACAAGCAACGGATAAAAGCCTAAAAATAAGCTTAATTTTAATTTGGATAAAACGTACTTTCTGAAAAAAAATGTTTTTAACGTACCTGTTATCAGTTATAGCCATACCTTAACCTAATATTACGTTTGAGTAAAATTCTTTCTTCTTTCGGAAACCTCTTATTTTCTTCCTTTACTAAATTATAGCTATATATTTCGGTCGATAAACGATAATCATGTAAGAATTTCAGGAATGATTTCTCTCTTGCAGACAATGGTTGTGATTACTTTTATATTATTATTATTATTATTATTATTGATATTGTTCGTATGTTATCTGGGACAATGCTGGATGAGTGGTTTAATTCTTGGATAGGGAAGAAGAGAATAGGGGTAAAATAAGGAGCCTGTACCCTTCCACCAGACCTGACATCCGGACCAGGATTTGCAAATCATTAAAATTGCTACTTGCCCTTTAAAAATAAAGTATAATTATTATGTAAATAAAAGGGAATATTAAGGGGAGTATGATACCCTATATCACGGGCCGGGATACCGTAGTCGGCAGAGCGCCTCGCTAGGGCTGGACGATCCGAGATCGAATCACGGTGGGGACGAGATTTTCCGCACCTGTCCAGACCTGCTCTGAGGCCCACCCAGTCTCTTATACGTACAATGGGTACCGGCTCTTTCCCGGGGGCAAAGCAGCCGGGGCGTGGCGTTGACAACCCACCCCCATCTAGTGCCGAGGTTACAAAAAGAGTACATCTATACCTTTACTCCCTCTCTGGGCCTTTGTGGTCTGTTCTAGAGTGAACTTTAATTTTACCGTAACGCAACCCTATATTCCGCACCGAGGGTTGAGATGACTTAGGCCGCCCTGACCACACCATTGTGGTGTTAGACGAACTGGAGGAAAAGCTTAACATTTTCTTAACCTCGGTACTAAATGGAGGTGAGTGGTCATCTTCACTTTGCAGTCGCTGTACCCCTAGGGAAGACACCACTTTACTTGTTAGGAGGTTGGGAAGGTTCACAACCGGCCTGGACATGGTGACAAAGATAAAACATCCAGCAGGGAATAGAACACCGGTCTGTGACCCCTTTTCTTCACTAATGAATTGATCTTGAATAAGAGAAATAAAATTCTGCAACACCAACGACACAGCTGAGAGCGGCAGTTCAAGCGACAGGCTAGTCAGCCAACCAGACGAAGAGCTACACCAGCCAACCAACCACTCGAACGTTTCCACAGTTGCTCGGTTACCTGCTTAGCGGTCACTTGGTGGTGTTACGCTGTTCATTTTTTCGATTCGCAAGCAGGTTGTACGTGCTGTGTGGACAGTGATTGGCGCTTGTGGAATTTTATAGCCACTGCACTTAAACGCACGTGCTATGATGTTGAAGTAGCAGTCGAGTCTACAAATATTATACATGTGCCAGTCGTTCTAAACCTTGTGATCGGAGTGAGGTTCTACTCCCTAGTTGTCGACACCTTCGTTGTTATACGACTACTTGCATCATTGTTTATAAGGTAAGGTCTGCTTGTGAGGGAAGAGTCCACAATAGGAGACTCAATTGTTTGCACTGTTCCATAAAATTGAGGGCTAGTGACAGGGTAAATCCTAGCCTGTCATTGAAAATGTGTTTCTGAAATGCAGTTTGAAAACCTAACCTCCGTTAAACGCAATGTTGTGTACCAGTAAGCGTAAGGTTTCTGTTACTAAGCTGTAAACAAGACAACGTCCGTGGACGATAATTTCTTCATGATTTCGATTAAATTTTAATGTTCGTCGGGTAACGTGACCTGAAGTTTTGTTATCAGTTTTTTACTGACAACCATGCGAACATGGCTGCAGACGTAAAAGACGCCACGATGCTTTGGAGAATTGTGAGTGGGTGCCGTATTGTGGACTGCAGTGATTGGGATTATTTGGGGGTTTTCTTGAAAAATGTTGGGGTATTTTTCTTTGGCCGTGATTTGATTTCTTAGGAGCTGTGATTTAAGTACTCTGTGCGAAAACTCAGACACCTCTTATGAGGGACATATATGAAAAATACCGTGCCTTGGATAGGATTGTGTGCACTGACTTTCAGAGTGGCTATTCGACAGAACTGCGCAAACAAGTGTCACGGAATTTAGAAAAAACAAAAGTAGTTAATTGTGGATTTCGCGGGTTGAAAATTTTACTTATTTTCGTAAATCCTAGTGTACGCTGCGGTGTTATCCACGGTTCATAGCCAGTAAATAGCGTTGCCGTTTTCAATAATATGTCAGCGACAACTCAGCTTTTCTTTACGGGATAGAAGTGTTTAGACGTACAATACCTTATGTCTAGTGTATCATATTGTTTGATAGAGTGTCTCAGTCTTACAGTACTCATGAAGGTTTATAATGCGCAGCAAGATCATTAATGTAACTTCATATCACTTACGTACTAACCCTTACTCCTTACTTACTCCACGGAGCAGAATCCTTCTTGAGAAACTAACCGGTTCTAATCTAGTCAAGAAATTCCTCAATTTTATGGAACCCTAAGGTTCATTGCCACATTCACAATTGCCCGCCACCTGTCCCTGTCCTGACCCAGCTCGGTCCAGTCCATATCCCCTCAGCCCACTTCCTGTAGATCCATTTTAATATTATCCTCCCATCTACACCTGGGTCTTCTTTCAGGTTTCCTCACTAAAACCCTGTATACATATCTCCTCTCCTGTATACGTGCTACATGTCCCGCCTATCTCATTCTTCTCGATTTGATCACCCGAACAATACTGGGTGAGGATTACATATCATTATGTAGTTTTATCCACTCCAGTGTTACCTCTTCCCTCTTAAGCCCAAATATTCTCAACACTCTATTCTCAAACAACCTCAGCCTACGTTCTTCCCTCAATGTGAGCGACCAAGTTTCACACCCGTAACGTACTAACCCTTACGTTGCTGTATATATCACCAAGTCTGATATTCAGGAATTCTACTTTCTGCCCGAAGAGTGCGTATATGTGTCTTGTACGGTTTTCAGAACAGCGATTATTTCCCAACATAACATTAACAAATCGGTTTATAAACCGAGACGGAGTGTTTATTGCGCAGTATGCAACGAATTTCTACAGGCCACGAGGGAATATAGGTGAAGTGGAAGTATAACTCCCATAATTTTTTACTTAGGCAGTAAATGGAAGTGAGTGGTCAGCATCACGCCCCGGCCGCTTGACCCCACGAGGGAAAGGCCGCCCATACACATTGAATAGTAGGCTTCGTGGGCTCCAGAGTCGGTCTGAACTTTCTGAAGAAAATATAATGCAGGTTAATCTTAGGGACTAAATCGTTGAATTCATCAATATCTGAATATTAATGTAGTAAACTTTATATATACTGCTTAATGTTTGTAAATCAACATTTTTTATGATAACGCTGCATTTATTTCGATATTTGGTTAATAAAAGATGGTTATACTGCATATATATATGCAGTATAACCATCTGTTATTACTATATGTATATATAGTATTCATTACATTCGTGTCTTTACGACGAGTTCACTTACCGCCCTTGTATTGATGACTGCACTATTTCCTTTTTGGTAATTTCTATTGCCAGGCCGGTTGTTATACTATTTCATTATATTAACACCGAGTTTTCATCCTTATGCTTGATGACATAATGTGCTTCAGTGATGACTGACACCTGCTGTGTTGATTCTACACACCATTTGGACCACATCATTGATATGTTTCATGGCTATAAGGAAACTATGTGTCAATCTCCTATTTTATTTTTTAAAACTTGCACATGAAAGCAGATGTCTCCCCGTAACATGCCATGCAGGTACAAAGGATAGACATGCAGTTGTACTTATTCTTAACCTCCGCGTAACATGGGGATTTACGCTAGGACCCTGTCGCTTTAGCCCCGAGAAAGGGTCCGAGGGCCAGCTTGGGTAGGTGTAGACTAGTGAAATTTTTACCCCCGCCGGGGTTCGAGTCCCGTGCCTTCCAGACCGTAGCGAATAACTATACCCACTACACTACCCTGGCTACCAATCATAGCATGTAGTATTTTAATTATGTGGCTCTGTGTTATGTGTGTACAAAATCACGACCTTCACTCATTCACTCATCAAATAAAAATTTACTTCGGTTTTCTATGCACGCATCTCGAACGAAAGTCTGTGTTTATCAGAGCGAAAAATATGCCGAAAAAGTGTGGAGAAGAATAAATGTAAGCCTACACGTTGTGCTCAGCAAGGTTTGTTAGTGATAACGCCTAACATAATTTTATGCTTTTTGCACCGTGCATTGTAATTCAGTTACGCAATATAAACCAAAGAAATGCACAAGTTTTAAATTAATATTTTAATTTTTTGACGTCTTCTACACATTTCGAAGGGAGTGTTGGACGAACACACTCTTCCACCTACAAGATTGCTTTTACTGATGCATGTAAAATGTACTTTACCGTACATGTAGATACAACTGTCTTCCTGAAGTTGAACCCTCAGGTTCGAAACATGTAAAAGACATCAAAAAGTTAAAAATTAAAATATTAATTTAGGAAATGTGCATTTCGTTTGTTTCTATTTTATAATTAAGCCTAACATATTGTTTAACCCGCACCCCATAAAGGCTTCTAGCGGGGAGTGAAGGTACAGCTCCTGTTATTCTTAACCTCTGCACTAGAGAGAGGTGAACGATCAGCCCCACGCTCTAGTCACTTTACTCCAGAGGAAGGAGCCTTTGGTATCTATTGAATAGGAGGGTGGATGGACCTCAGGGCCAGGCTGGACGTTTTGGGGAAGACAAAAATCCCTTGTCCTTTCTGGAATTTGAAACTCAGATCGTATAGCCCATAGCTTAGTCACTGTACCGACTATCCTACCGCAGCTCCCAAGTCGTATAATTGTATAGGTAATTATCTAAATAAATACGGCAGTTTGAATACATTTTGGGAATTGTTTAGTCAACAATCGACAGTGGTTTTCCGAACATACACATAGATTACAGAAGGCTCTTATTGTTCATAATAACTAAATTAATCTTCTTGCCAGAACCTGATTAAGGGGTAGGCCAGCCAGGGAGGTGCCCAGGGCGCCAAACTTTAAAGGGCACTATGACGCTGCTGGAATATTCGGAATTATGGTGCTAGCAAACACGGGTTTCCACATGTGAAAGAATTTCTACGAAAACTACCCGCAATTTTGGAAAGCACTCTCAAAAAAGTTCGGAAGCCCTACCCTAAGCCGAAAAAGCCCCAAATTATTAGCTTGCTCGGGACGCACACATATCTGTGGCTGGCACTGATTCTTACCGCTTGAATAAGTATATATGCATATATAGAAGCAGCATATGACATTAAATGTAATTTTTCATGTCGCTACAAAATTTACTTTAGTCAAAGTTACTCTTTTATTCATGGAGACAAACACAAGAGAGCGAAAGTGTCAGAGCTCTTGTGCTATGCTGTTTGCCACTTTACTGTCACAGAAAGTAATGTTTGCCGCTTCTGACCACTGTCTGATTCTTGTACTCTTTCCTTGGTCGTCTTATTTTCTGCCGTAATGCTGTTATATGTTCTTCTTGTTCATCTGTCTTCCTCCAAAGAACAAAACAGTTTATCTCTTTTTCACTGTTTCTGTCACCGTTTCTTCTGCATACATTCTTCCTTTAATCCTATGTTTATTGGACCGTGCATCATCTTGATAGTTGAATAAAGAGAGACCAACTTGTTGTCACTTGTTTCAGTATTTCATTATGTAATGCTCAACATGTTTCGGATGTTAATACATCCAGCCTCAGGAGCTTGCGACTTATTTGTTGAGTTATTTCATGGGTTGTATTGCTCTGGTTCGATGTGTGTTGGTGTTACGTTGTGGTTTG
>Ga0123355_10014065_pt1 | contig 12486 bp, 11 predicted proteins | sample TergutEmb28metaG_3_FD_89872 | JGI IMG/M metagenome (GOLD analysis project Ga0123355, IMG submission 89872) | Embiratermes neotenicus P1 segment gut microbial communities from Petit-Saut dam, French Guiana - Emb289 P1 | ecosystem: Host-associated > Arthropoda: Insects > Digestive system > Gut ...
CCAGTTTGTGCCACACTAACTTGATGCCATCTTGCACTTCGTGGCAACGTGAAATTCATATTATTTCCTGATGCCACAACAGTCGGCGCTGTTCCCGGTGCTGTAACCGTAGTCGTACCCACTCCACGTATTGGACCAACTGCACCGACTGCTCCCTGAGACCCGGCAACTCCTTGAGGTCCTTGTAAACCTTGTAACCCTTGAGGACCTGGCTGACCCACATCACCTTGTAAACCACGTTCACCACGCTCTCCCTGCAAACCTTGAACACCTTGTTCACCACGCTCGCCTGGTATCCCTTGTAAACCACGTTCACCACGCTCACCTTGAAGACCTTGTAACCCCTGAGGACCTACCGATCCTTGTAGCCCTTGAGGTCCAATAGGTCCTTGTTCACCTGCTGCACCAGCTGGACCTCTGAAAGCTCCTTGATTAACCCACTCAGCTGCTGTATCACTCCAAGTAAAGATATCATTACCAACTAGCCACGCATCACCAAGTTCACCTGATGCTGGCAAATCACCAACATTTGTCACTGATCCTCGAAGGTAAAAACTTGCTCCATCTAAACCTTGCTCACCCCGCGGACCTGTAACACCTTGAACTCCTGGAAGCCCTTGCTCACCTCGTTCACCTTGCAAACCCTGAACACCTTGTTCGCCCCGTTCACCCGGCACTCCTTGTAAACCTTGTTCACCCCGTTCACCTTGTACCCCTTGAATCCCTTGAGGTCCGACCTCACCTTGTTCACCTGGTGCACCAGGAGGACCAACCGGTCCGACCTCACCATGAACACCCTGAGGACCTTGTTCCCCTTGAGGCCCCTGCTCACCTCGAGGACCTGGTGGTCCTGGCGGTCCTTGTGGGCAATCTCCCTCTGGACAACTATCTGGTATTGCTGGAATCCTGCTATTACTATTACATATTACTGGTCTCATCTGTATTTTCCTCCTTACTCATTTTCAGAATATCTGCAAAACAAGCAGCACATTCCGTTATTTCCACTCCTAAAAACGTGGAGAGGACTTTAATAAAATATTGATTCTTTTTTAATGCGGCTGATAACAAAAATGGATCATGATCACTTCCTTGCCATGCTTCAAAGGCACACATCATGGCAATAGCTCCATGTTTAACCGAGCACCATTGTTCCTTATCACCTACATTGCCATACAGCTCATATAGGTAAAGCATATCCCCACGACGAAGCTCAGCAAGTTCGTGAATATCAACCTCTAACTCATCAATTACTTCTAAATGCCCTTCAATATTGTCTGCAACAACTAGACCATTCTCTAGCTCTGAAACACGTTTTTCAAGTAATGTTTTTACATGCATTTCTAAAACAGCGATCTGAACAAAGCTACGAATAATATCCTCAGCAATTCCATCTGTTGCGTGCTTATTTTCCATTTCTTTAGCTTTCCTCCTACACTATTTTTTGAAATTCTGCAATCCGTTGACGTATAGAACGCCAATGTTCTAACCGTCTTGCAACAATTAAATCACTTTTAAGTTTTAAAATACTAATAACTGTTTGATAGTCTTCTGGATGCATACTTAAATGCTCCTCCAGCTTTTTGATTCTTTCTTCGTATTTATTCATCATATCACCTATTTACGTGAGAATATTTAAGATAGTTAACTAAGGTGGCACTAAACACTCCATTGCCAACAATATCTATGCGCTTATAGCCTGGTTTTAAAATACCCTCTCTTACTTCTTTATCCATATAACAAGCAGCTGCTAACACATCGAAATTCGCAAGCCCAGCTGATGGAAAAATCCCTGCACCATCAATCCAGCGCAACCTACTACCAGCAGGAATCAACGCCTGAAAATACGGCGTCATATTAATCCGCAGCTGAGTAACGCCAAATTCAGACACTCGACGTTCAATCAATCCCGCAATAGGTGTTACCCACTCAATATCATCAATCCAAATCCAAATGGAAAATTGATTTGCGGTTACTGTTTCAAAGGTCATCCCCGAAACAATATCGTGTCCATGGGGCGCAATCTCGTGATTATGCCCTGGAATTGGGTGAGTATGTCCTGAAACCGAGTGAGCATGAGTAGCTGGAGAAATAGTAGGTACAGTGTTACTTGTATTAATTGTTAAAGGGGGTGAGTTTAAGTTTGTTGTTTGCACCTCATTCAGCTCAGTCCCAAGGGCACTTGCATTATCATTAGTCGTAAGTGCTCTAGGAGCAACGCCATCTCTGGCAAGGGGAATCCGAAACCCTTCAATGATAATCTTAAATTCAAAACGTTCGAAATAAATCAAATCGGGACTGATGGAAATATAAAAGGTCGCTGGCGCACCTTCACCACCCTGACGGGTAAACTCCGTCCCATACATATCAACGACTTGATTACGGCGTTGCAATCTAATATTTCTGCTTTCTTCTGTCCGGTCAGAGACCCGTTCAGCAAGCTTGTTTATGGCACTTTCAAATGTTATCATTCTAAATCACTCTCCCGATGGATTCTCAAGTACTTCTCTAATGTTAGACTACTATGAGAGATACCACTTGCATCAATGTTATAGTCAATTTTCGTGATATAGTACCAGTCATTTTTCTGCAATACTTTTACCATGTATCTGGAACAAGCTTCAAGTTGTAACATCTCATTGTCATAAATAAAGCGAATTCGGTCACCTACATTAAGATCCACAGGCATCTCCTCAACATCGAGCTCAATTTGATAATAGCGCCGAGCTTGTTTTAATCTTCGAATAGCACTATGATAGACAGCAATCGCCGCTTTTTCACGATCATCATTAGTGATAATAAGCTCATCTTCATCATCAGTCTCAAAATCAAAGTCATCTATGCTAAAGGGCGAGAGGTCATTAAAAGAGAAAGCCCCTTCAATTATTGTCCCTGATTCAAGAGCGATACTTTCCTCATCTAAAATAGCGTATTCAAATTTATTATTGGGTGCTATTTCGGGATAATCATACTCATAGTACTGACGTTCGTTGTTGATATCCTCATTTAAAATAACGACGGGAAAGCCTGAATCTTGCAACTCCACCTTATTAAAAACCTCTCTTAAAGTCATACTACTCATACCACTATCTGATTTTTCACCATAGACAATAGCTACATTAACAACATGATCGAATCTATGATTAATACGAGGCTCATTGATAATTCTAATATTACCGCTACCACTGGGCTGGGCAGAAACAATGTAGGGTTTCTTATCACCAAAAGCTCCAACTTCTATGTGTCGACCCTCCTGGAAATTAACACGCCAGTAGCTATCTGGGGTTAGTTCTAACGTTTTATTTAAAGCTGCGAGTAGGTTTTGGCGGCTGTAAACGTAATCGATCTTATGTTCTCGGGCGCTTGTTGCAAATTCAATATTCCAATCTGGCGAGAATTTAAAAGCATCTGTTTCATAAAGTTCAGTAATAGTCTTATCTTTAACCCCAAGATTGGTTGTTAGTTGCCGATTTTCCCATTCTGAGATGACATGTCCTAGTGAAAAGGTAACTGTTTCAGTAATTTTGTTTAAATTTAAAGCTGTGATGATTCCATGAAATAGTTGGTCATTGATATAAACCTTTATTTCCTCCCGTCCACTAATATCCTGCTTTTCACCAAGATCATCGGTATAACTGGCATAATCAATTGGGAGTTCAAGTTGCAACGTTGGAACGAACATCAGCTCATTGCTAAAGCTGATGTTGTTTAACGTTGCCACTCCTCGTCTTAGTAATTTGTTTTTGTGTAAAATTTCGAAGTATAGCATAACCTACTCACTTCCTATCAATGATTGTTGACGCCACACACTACCGCTTCCACCACGGGATTGTGAAGATGCTTCAGCAGGGAATGGTGTGTCACCATCTGCGTTATTTGTCGCATCCATATTGGGTGCGTTTGAATGTAGTAATAAGGATAGTTCTTCCCAGCCACTATTAGCTCTACTTTCTAAGAAACCATTTTCACGATTTAATGAATGCCACTCGTTTCCAACTCGTGTTGCCATTGGGCGATAAACTCTAGCTGGAAAGGGGAAATAGACATACTCTGCTGGAAAATAGCTGTTTTGTCCTCGTTGAAGAGTGCCTAATCTAATCCGAACCCATGTCGGGTACATATCCGCAGGAATGCTAACATCAAATGTTCTAATGATTGGCGCAGTTTGACGCCAATTGCGTTCGATACTGAATGAGTGACCGTCTTCTATGGCATTGGCAATTGCTGGTGGTGGCGCAAGGGTCATATCCGTGTTAAATCTGTTCATCATATTTGTATCTGTGCTTCCCATTCTTGCGATAGCCGCTCTTGCTGGATAAGCAGGATTGAAATGGGTATGCCGAAAAAGTCTACGTCCTGCACGTCTAACTGCGATGAGTGATTGTCGATCTAATTCGTTAGTCCAGTCACTATTTAATAAACTTGACGGTTCAGATGTCGCTTCTGCTGTAAATGATACAAAGCTGTTCCACTCATTCCATTGGATCGCATTTGCGCCGATAGCATATCTGTTTGTCCATGTACCACCACTTAATGCGGTGTTCCCAGCCCCAACTGCTAAAACATTAACATTCAATTGCAAGCGCGATTCATTAGTTGGCATAATTCTAGCGCGGATACCTCTACCAAATCGCTGTCTGTCTGGCAAGTTTCTATCACTAACAGGTTCAGGTGTTCCGGCAATGACATGACCATTTAAATCGTCAAGGGGATGCACGTTAGCAATAATATCATTGCTTAGGTTAGCTTCAGTAGGAACACGGACAAGGTTTCCATCTGCTCTTCGAAGTTCTGACATGGGAAAGTTCCCACCTGCTAATAGGATGGAGGTTGTAACACCATTTAGAATTCGATGAGCAGAAGCTTGTACGTCATACCACCGACTCCAAGCATCTTCTAAATAATTACTCATATTTTCAATCGATTGATTCATATTAATTCAACCCTCCTCGAATATCTTGCGGGTTATTAGCGATCTGGTTAGTTCGAATATATCTTGATCCAGAAGCATTTCCAAATAAGTTGATATTTCCTGCTGCTAAGTTAACGTTTGCTGATGGTAAACCTCTTAAATCAGGTGTGCCAGATGTAATCTGTCCGCTGTCTGACCAAGCATTTACTTGACGCATTTGTGCAAGAATCGCTGAAAGTATTCTTCTGTTTTCAAGATTTTCAGTTTCCAAATTAGTTACTCTTAAATTGGTTGCATTGATTCTTTCGTCAATTCGGGTAACCTCATTTGTAATCCTAACGTTAGTCTCATCAATTCTTGTATTGGTCTCATCGATTCTTCGATCAAGTCGAGCAACTTCTCGGGTAATGCGATCATGTAATTCAGTGCGTACGCATTCAATTAGTTCTAAAATTTCTGTGGTAATTCTTCTTAGTTCCGCCCAAACATCATGCATTTGTTGCCAAATTTCTCGAACTTGAATCCAAAGTAATCGGATTTGATTCCATTGTCCACAACTATCACAAACGAGTGCGGATTTAACGTTCCAAATGTTGGCCATCAGTTGTTCGAGCCAATCTTTAATATCACAAAAATTTGTTATATCCAGTGTTTTTTTATGCTGACCAATTAAACAATCAACTAAGTCTTGCAGGGCTTCACAGTTAGATCCCGCAGTGTTAATATCTAGTCCTCTGTTGTTAAATAAAGCAGCGCACTCTTCTGCACTCATACCGTTAATGAATAGATTATCAGCTTCATCTAAGCGATCACATGCTTCGCAAAAGTCAACATCATCTCTTTGAAGGCTGTTTTGATTTGATGAAGTAAGGGCGATCGCATTTCCTGGAATTGAGATCAAGGGTCTGATGTTTATTTCACTTGGTTGCCTACATTGGGTTGGGATTGTTGATAATTCGGCTATTTGTCTTTTAATTTCATCAAGCTGAGCTATTTCTGCATGAATGTCTCGCACTTCATTTTCTTCACTCAAGGTATCAAACTTATTTATTTCTGCCATTATTCTAAACCTCCTCGAATGTCTTGTTGGTTATTTGCAATCCGATTGGTTCTAATAAAGCGATTTCCATCGGTATTGTTAGTTCCTTGATTACCAAATAAGTTAATGTTCCCTGTTGCAATGTTTTGGATAGGTGTAGCCGGTTGTCCTAACAGGTTAATAGTGACGTTGCTTCCGATAGTTCCTGTTTCTGTCCAAGCACCAGAAGGTCTTAGTAGACGTAGGATTTCTGATAGGATTCGTTCTAGTCTTTCTAGTCTCGTTTCCTGCTGCTGGAGTTGGTTCGATTGTCCACATTTTGAGCAAATCATCGCATCTTGGAAGACGAATAGATTCCGCATTAGTTCGTCGGTAAATTCTTTCCAGTCGCAAATGCCAAAAGATGGCAGTTTGTCATGTAAATTTCCTATTAAGCAGCTAAGTAAGTCGTTTAGTGCCTCACAGTTGTCATGGTTAGGGTTGGTTGGGTGATTTGGATTTAAGCCTGTGTTGTTTTGTAGGCTGTCGCAGATTTGCGGTGTGATACCACGTCTGGCGACTTGGGGTGCGTATTCTTTTAAAGCGGCGCATGCCGAGCAGTGTTCTGCCATTGTAAAATCTCCTTTCTATTGCTAATTTTTATATTGTCAGTCGCTCTTCCCTGATGAAGATGCAGACAGGGTCGCAACAATTGTTTGTTTCGACTAATACTCGATTCATTCCATTTCGGATAGCAAATCCGAAGGTGTTGCTTTTTGGAATTACTAAGTGGGAAATTGGGATAGGTGTTGGTGGACAACATTCACTTTCTTCATAAAACATATCACCATTAGCGGTTAGTGTTAGTCGACCGTTAAATTCACCTGTTATCATCATCGTATTGCCGTTGATGGTGATTTTTGGGTTGTTGAAAGTTCCGATTAGTGTAATTGTCACTTTGCGGCTGTCTAATAGTGTGTCGCTGTAGAATTCGCCGGCAATCAAATGCTTACATGGATCTTCTTTGCATAGTCTGTGTCCTAACATGTGTTCAGTTCCCCAAATGTTGAAACCAACTTCACAGTTGTGGATAATGCGGAAGGAATCGTTACATTGGTTGTAGAAAGCTCTGATCGCATCTGCTTGCATTTCACATAGTGAGTTTTCGGCGTTGAGGAATTCACAATCGGTTATGCAGCTTGGACAACGTTCGCCAGTGGGGCTGCAGTCGGTGCAACAATCAGCACAGTCGACTGGGCTTCGCAAGTTGTGGAGTTCTTCAAAGCGACATACTTCATAGGGCTGGAGGAATGTTTTTCTTGGATCTGCTTTTCGCCAGACACCTTCGTATAAGACTAACTCAATGTCAATATAGACGATGTGTTTTTCTAGCATATATGCTTCGGTGAAATCGCGGACAAAGGCATGTGTCCACAGTAGTTGATCACCCTCGACTGCCCATAAACGACCTGCTTTGAGTAAATTTTGTTGGACGTATTTTTTGTAGAATTTACGTTGATCACAAGATAGCTTTTTAGTGTTAAGTTTTAGCGTCATGCTTAGAGACTGTTCTGTTGAGAATTGTTGGCGTCCTTTTAGAGGTGCATAGCTGCCGTGGGTAAAGCTGTAGGGTATTGTGGTTGTTTTGAATCCTCCGCTTAGATTGGCACTTGCCAGCATGTCGTAGTTGTCGATTACTAAGTCATTAAATTGAATATATTTTCTTGTTTGGAACATCTTAGTTCACCTCCTGTTCTTCTTCAAATAAGTCTTCATTTGTGTAGAATTTAACTGCAATAAAACCCTCTTCTAATATGCCTATCCCGCCACCGCAGCGCTTAAACCCCACTATTAGGTTGTAAATCACTCAATACATCTGAAACATTCCCAATAGAACGGTTAAGATTTCCAAGAGTATCATTCAAACTGACAATTGCTTCTTGGAGCCTTCGCAAATCTCGATCATCAATCTCAATATTTATTCTAATTATTTCATTTTGTCGCATAAATTATCCTCCTCTTCTATTTTTGAGCATATTAAAGGCACTTCATGTTGCGTCACACAAGTGCCTTCGGATAATATTAATTTTTAATACTCATCATGATTAGGTGCTTCTACCACTGGTTTCCCATCTACATTTAAAAGTGGCGTAAATACAGTTCCTGGATAATGACCGTGAGTCTGACCATAAGCATATAGCACCCCAGTTTTTTGATCTTGAACTATGACAAATTCAGAATCTCCTATTTTTTTTATATTATGCGATACAACTTCTAACCTACTAGCCATAATACATCACCTCCATTTGCTCTTTATAGTAATTATAGCAGTTCATTAAGGTATTGCCAAGCAAGTTAATCTCAATTTTTCAAAATTCCCCTTTTTCCTTTGCCAACAATAGCTTCGTAAAGAATTAGGTAGTTTACCATACCTTGTCTCTTAATATAAGTACTTATAAGTTTTTTTAAACATTAACCTATATATTAAATAGGGGTTGTAGCACCCCTTAATTATATAAGGCTATAAAAAAGTTTATAATATAATAGTACATATTAAAAGTTTGGAGAGCGGTTATTTTGCCTGGTTTGATTGTCTCCTGCCAGAGTTTTCAATATGGTCAAATACTGCGTATTTGCGTGTGTATTTCATGTAAATCATCACCTTTCTTTTAATATATTTGTTAACACGGATGGCTCTAGTGCTGCAACACTAGGGCTTTTCCTATTAAATATCGCCTTAGTAGGAGATATTTAGAGCTGAAGTATTCAATTGTACAAAAATTTGTGTGATGTGGTTGGTGAAAATTTTTATCTGATACACAGTTGCGATGTCTAGGAAACTGATTACTTTGAATCCATGTCCAAGAGCCGGAGGATTCATTGACTAACTCTTAAAATCAATCCATTCACTAGAATTTTTCGAGGAATGCTTTTCTAGGATCTGTTTTATGCCAAACACTTCATCAAGCACTTTTCTTTAAAAGTACCTGTGTTATTTTTTTCGAATAAGAAAAGCACTCATGAACAACGAGTACTTTCGTAGTTATTTTAATTTTTTTTCTCCTTATTGTTCCCTTCAGTAATAACATTGGTAGAGATATCAAAAGAACTGCCCACCAAACCATTGATAATTATCAACATTTCCACTAACTAAGTGGAATTAAAATTATTCAGTTATAGTCTCACGAAGAGCCCAAATGATATTAAAAATCTCAGCCAAAGTTGTTAAAGCAGAAATTTCAGTATTTGACAATGTAAAGTCCAAATTTGTGTTTGTATCTCTATTACTAAATCGCAGTATATGATCATAGTTAACATCCATCCGTTCTACAAATTGACGCCTTACTGATGGCGCATTGACTAAACTATAGTTTGAGATGACTGATTCTCTCACTGTGTTCCCATCAACTACATCTGTGTGAGTAGTAACAGGGTGATGATTCCTTTCTCGAATAGAATCATCAGACATCCTTAATTCAGTTCGATCAAAAAATAACCAATCATTCCTATAGAATCCCATTGATAAGTAGAAATCTGCTGATGCAAATCTGGGAATGCTACCTACTTCGCCTGGTCTAATAAAGGATACAATGTTGACTGTAGAAGAAATTTCTCGAATCCCAGAGTAATAAACAGTTATTTGCCCATCAAAATCATCAACTACAAGCTCTACTCGTTCCAATAGTTCAATTCCTCTAGCAGCTAGTTCACGAATTTCATACGTCGCATCACTATCACGCTCACCATTTATATCTATATGTTCGTCAATCATTTCAATGATTTCATTAAATTCAAGGTTTAATGCATATTCAACTAACGCTCGTTGTACTGCAACATCTTCTAAAATAGCAGTAGGAGACGGAATTCGATACACTCTTTTAATATGCAAGAAAGTATCTTCAAAACTAGCTAGATTATCAATTTCAAATCTCCATCCGAGAAATGATTTACCAAACTCTGGTTCTTCTGTGATTTCTACCCCACGATTGTTAACAGCAATAATACGGATTTCATTAAACTCTTCTTTTGCTCTTTCAACTCCATCATTCTCTAACCATTCATTCAACTCTTCTTCTGAATCATCACTTAATTGTGATAATTCAGCAGGTATTTTTCGATAAGTTACACTTTCAAAGTTGAGAATTAGCTTCACTACTTCTGGATTTTCGATTGAGTCAATCACAGGGATTGCTTCAATGTAATTCCCAGATATACCATAGACATCCATAAGATCCATTAACTCTTGATCAGGTAGCTCACCATTCACATGTATATACCATGGAACACCTTGCTCCGATGCCCAATTAGACAGTTCATGCCAAGAGTCATAACCTGATTCAATTGTTTCTTCAATCAAACTCCAAACAGCTTGTCGCTCTGCTTCTGCTTCATCTAGCAATCGTTGTTCTTCAGCCAACCTTTCTTCTTCTATTCTTTGAGTTTCTGCTACTTGTTCAGCAATAATCCGTCTTTCTTCTGCACGTTCTCTTGCACTCTCAAAAATTATACTCCCAACAATAAAAACTGCAAATATTATAAAAGTTGCAATGGCAATTTTCCTTCTTTTTGGTGCATTCTCTGCATGTTTCTTTAGTGCTAGCTGTCGCTGCTTTTCTCGTTCTTCATCAGCTAATCTAAGCCTTTCCTCTTCTTCAGCAAGCTTTCTCTCTTCTTCAGCTTTAATTTTTGCAAATCTTTCTCTAATTGCCTCATTATACCCTTCTAGTTGTTGCTTCAACTCATCATTCGCAAACCTTACTGCTTTTTGGTAATTGACATAATCATACAATTCTTCATTATTATTTACAAATTCGTCTTCCTTAGTCATTTTCAACTCCGCAAGCAACTTGCCAACATAAATAATTGCATGCTCAGGATCAATGTTTGTAGCTTGATCAAATGCTTCCATTGCTTTTGACCAATCTGAATACTCAAGAGATAAAAATCCTTTTCTTACCAAAGAATCAAGTGTAACAGTGCCGCTATCGGTATTTTTTTTAACTACGACTTCGGCTCTACAATACATACAAAAACATTGCTTTGTATGTTTATCAACATAAAGTGTCCCTTTGCATTTGGGGCATTGAATCGTAATAATTTCCATATAAACATTCACCTCTACAATTTTCATCATTATATCACATTTTTAGACAATAGTCTAGATGCTTTTATGTATATAAAGTTTACTCTTTTAACGCATACTGACTGCACTTATAGTGTTTTAACTAGTACGGATTTCTATTACTGCAACATTAGGGCTTTTCTTATCTATATGGAATTCAAGAATCACTTTCCCACTTTCTTAGATCATACCTTACATAAAAGCAAATCTCTTTTGATACAAACTGAATTTTTTGAATAAATGCTGATACTTATGCAGTAGGGTTGACAAAAATACTTTTACCCTTTCATCTTAAATAAAGTGAAAGCCATACAACTTGAATTGCACGGCTTTCTTAACTCATTTACTCATTTACACTTAACTAATCCGCAATCCGAAACATCTCATAGAAATTCCCATTTCGATCACGCTGCACCGAAATCGTGAAATCAAACGTAGTTTCCTCATCTGATAAAGAATCAGGGAAGCTTGTCACCAACACATTGTTATAAACATAATGTTGCTTCACTCCATCAGTCTGCTCTTTCACCATGGACATCCGCACACGACGCGCATCCAAATCAGACGCATTACCAACAAAGTGCTCCGCATCCACTTCTTGTGGATAGCTAATTACCACATCTGTTCCCACTAATGACTCATGGAATAACAAAATACCTTCATAATCCGGATTTACCCTCTCATCCAAAAGAATAAACTGCATTTCTGATATCTCAACCGCAACAGGTGAGTGAACTCGACGGATAATACCATCAACTGGACATGACTGCGCTAACGAAGCTAGCAAGAACCCGCACTCTTCCTGATGCAAATCAACCAACTGGATATAACCATAAGTCGTACCACCAATATTCATCGTATTACCAACTGTCTGCTCTATTGTACGCGGCAACCAACCAATACTCGCTTCACCCTTTTTCGTTAACGGATTCAACTTCCAATAATTAGACGTTACACTCCGACCAGTAATCGTTCGCTCAATCGCAACACTTGCTGGATCATAACTAACACCAAAGCAGCTTGCATCTTGAGCATCAAGAGTAAACTCACCCGAGAACTCATCAATACATCCAACTTTAACAACATCATTAACCTCAAAATCTTCAATTGAATTATAAATGAAGATTGATGAAAATCCTGCCACATCTGCATCAACTGAAAGCCCAATTGTTACTCCACGCTCAGATGGCATCCAAGCTGATCCTCCATTTGGCGCTTCATTTAAATCAACAACAACAGGCTGGAAGCCTGGCGTGAATGCTGTCACTTGAATCTCATAAACATCAGCATTATTTTGCAGCTGATCTGTCACATCTGAAATACTCGTTGTGACTGTATGTGTTCCTGCCTCTGGAAAGAACACATAAAAAGTTATAATCCCAGTTGGAAACTCAGTCGCATCTCCACGAAGAATAAACTTGGCACTAACACCTGGTC
>Ga0123355_10014066_pt1 | contig 12485 bp, 9 predicted proteins | sample TergutEmb28metaG_3_FD_89872 | JGI IMG/M metagenome (GOLD analysis project Ga0123355, IMG submission 89872) | Embiratermes neotenicus P1 segment gut microbial communities from Petit-Saut dam, French Guiana - Emb289 P1 | ecosystem: Host-associated > Arthropoda: Insects > Digestive system > Gut ...
GGTTTTAGCACCTTCCAAAGAATAAACCCAGAGGCCGGGTTTTAGCACCTTCCAAAGAATAAACCCAGAGGCCGGGTTTTAGCACCTTCCAAAGAATAAACCCAGAGGCCGGGTTTTAGCCCCCTTCTTCAGAAGGGGGTGGCCCGAAGGGCCGGGGGTTGGCCTTTTACATATTTAAGACAATCCTCGTTATTTTTACCCTACCCCACTACCACCCCATCCTTCATTGCCCGGTATAGCGTCACCAGCTTAAACTGCCCCGGCCAAGACTGCAACCAGTCGTTTAACCTGCCCGGCGGGCAATCTGACGAGAAGGTAAAGCGGTTTTGTAGAAAAATTTCGTTTTGTGTGGAAGGTGGGCGGCGTAGGCCGTGTACAATTAGGTTTCCGTCTGAAACGCACAGCATCGCGTTTTTCCATAAAGCCTCGTACCAGTTATGCCATTTCTCATCGCCTGTTAGCTTATAAAGCCTGTAATAATCGTATGCCATTAGGCTACCCCATGGGTCTAGATGATGGTGCTGGGTCGAAACTGATGTTCCGCCGTATGTCCTGTAGCCTAGGGTCGCGAAGTCCGTTTCCGGGCCGTATAGGGCATCGTATACAAAGGTGAAGCTTAGCATGTAGTATGCGGCTAGGGTAGCATCGTCTAGATATTCTTTTTCGCCGGTTAGCTCGTATAAATCTAGGCCCACTTTTAGTAGCGGCCAGCAGGTTTCTTTGTCTATGCAGTAGGTGTCTAATGCACCGGCTGTGCATTCCATCCTTGCTAGGTCGCGGTCTACGTAATAGCGGAACATCTCTTTTGTGCAGTTTAGGTATTCGGCTTTGCCGGTGATTTCATGCGCTTTTATTAGCCCCAAGAGAAGAAAACAACCTATTGTGCCGTTAATATCGCCTGGTGTGCCGTCACGGTTCCATGTTTTGCCGAAAGAGCCGCCTGGCGTTTTGTTGGTTAGGAAGAAATCACAGGCGTTTAGGGCCATGGTTTTGTATGTGGGTTTATCTATGTTTACTGTTTTTAGTGCCTGATACGCCTCTAGCATCTGCCATATGCCCCAGCCTAGGTTACAGGTGTCTATATTAAAATAATTTTTGGGATGGGTACCTAGAAGCTCGTCAAATTCTACCTCGAACAAGCCGCATGGAAGCGGGGCGTGGGTTGCCCAGGTGTCTAGTACTTCTGTGCCTATTCTTAGGGAATCTTCGTTGCCGGTTTTGATGTAGTCGTAGATAAGTGCCACGGCGGCAGATGCGTTTTGGCCTGTCCAGCCTATTTCGAAACGGCGGTCGCCTGTGTCGCGTCTTTTGAACTCTATGCCTTGTGTGCCGTGTTCTTCTGGGAAGAAGTTGTAGATATGGCCGTCTGGCAGGTATCCTATTTCTAGTAGTGAGTATTTTCTGTCTATTTTTGTGTATTGGGTGTCCTTTATGAAGTTTACGCGTAGCTTCCAGAAATCTTCGCTGGACATATGGCCGGTTATTTCGCGATTCATTAGTTTTTGTGCTCTGTCGTAGGTGTTTGTCCAGCCGTAGAATGGCTTGGTTACCGGGTTTAGGGAAAGATAGAAGGTGACGGCATATTCTGCGCCGCCGTTTATTGTAATTTCCGGCGTATGTGCGGGGGCGTATTCGTCACGTGAGATATAGACTAAGGGTTCTTCCCTGTCTGGCCAAATTAGGCGATGGGTTATACCGCTGTCTGTTTCGGACATAGAACATGCGGAAACAAGGCTTTCCGCGTTTTTATCGCATGCAAACAACCCTATAGAGACATCGTTATTTTCAGAAAAGGTGGCCGAAGGGATGGAAGCACGCTGGTATCCAAAAACCCATGGCTTGCCTTCGTGGGATAGCCCTTTAGGCTCTTTGCCCTGGCCCCATTTGTTGCCGTTGTAGGTTACGGAGGGTATCATGTAGAAATCTGGCTTGTACATGGCTTCGCATTCGAACATTAGCACTACTTGACGTTCTTTTTCGGTGGTGTTTTTAAATATGCGTTGGATTTTATAGAATCCGTTTTCTAGTTCGGATATGATATCGGTTATGGTGAAGCCGTCACCGGAATATGTTATGCCTTCTATGTCTTGGTTTAGGCGTATGTCTCGTGCCTTTCCGTTTTCTATTACGGCGTTTATTTTGCCGTTTTCCATAACTGGCTTGCATATGGGTTTGCCGTTGTGCAGTATGGCCCAGCCAGGTAGGTTTATATCCAGTGTGAAAAGGTTGCTTTTCATTTGTATATCAGTCCTTTACTTCTACATTTACATTGCTGTGATATATAGCTGGAAAAGGTTTACCAATATCATCAAAACCGGGCTGGCGTTGGGCGCGGCTTTATGATTCTGTCCTCTATACAATTTTCTTGGTAATACGAACAGGGGTGGAAACCATCATTTATACGTTCCATTTCTGCGTACATATTCGCTTTTAGCTTATCTTGTATGGCTTTGTATTCACTTAACCCTGCTAAGTTCTTCATTTGCATGGGGTCGTTTTGGTTATCAAATAGCAATGTAGTGCCGTCTACTAAGTATTCGGCGTATGTGTAACGCTCGTTGCGCCAACCGCGCCATTCGTGGCCGTCTTGGTAAATTGCTGTGGCACCCGTTCCCATCATTAGTGTGCCAGAGGGCTTAAATGCATCCGGCTCGCCTTTCGCACAGCCGCTTAAATCGTGGCCCTCTACCGCGCTGGGGATGGGTAGGCCCATTAGGCCCAGCAGTGTTGGCATTACATCTGGTATGTTAATGCAAGCACTGTTACCGCCCGCCGGGAGAACATGCGGCTGGCGCATTAGAAATGGTATGCGTACTGCTTCTTCATAGAATATATTTTTGGCCCGCCGCCCATGTGCGCCAAACATCTCGCCATGGTCGGAGGTAAAGACTACTATCGTGTTATCCGCTAGCCCAAGCGTTTCCACGGCCTGCATTAACCGCCCAAAGTTATCGTCTAGGTTGGCTGTCATGGCGTAGTAAATTCGCATCCACTCTGGTAGTTCTTCACGCTGGTTGTGGTCAAGCTTTGCCCATCTATCTGCGTAGGGGTCGTTGTCGGGTTTGTAGTTTTCGGGTAGGTTGAACGTTGTGTTCTTGAAACGCTCCAGGCATTCGCCGGGAACATTCCCAGGCTCCCATGGGTCGTGGGGGGTGCCTACGGAAAGAAAAAGCGCGAATGGCTTTCCGCTTTCGGTGTGGGCTTTTAGACGCTGGATGGCCATATCGGTTTGGGCATCCGGCTCGTAGCCTTCGCAGTAGATTTTATCGGCGGTATCTAAGTGATAATACGCCGCCGCACCGTAAAAACTGTGGTGGAAATTGTACGCGGCAAAATAATCATCGAAGCCTAGCCGGTCTGGGCCTTTGGGAATAAAGGACATTTCCGCATCGTAGTGCCGCCCAGGGTAGTTGCCATGTAGGTGCCATTTTCCTATATATGATGTGTCGTAACCGCTTTCTTTAAGGACATGGGCAAAACAACGGTGGTTGGTGGCCAGGCGGATTTCGTTAATCACCATGCCTGTAGATGGGGTATAAAGCCCGGTAAACAAGGACGCACGATACGGGGCACATACCGGGTGGCCGCTTACGGCATTGTAAAAATCCGCAGATTCGGCGGCAAAGGCATCTATATTGGGGGTTTGGGCGTTTTTATCCCCTGCGTAGCCTAGGCTTTGGTAGCGCAGTTGGTCTGCGAAAACGTAAATTAGGTTTGGCTGATTATTTTGCATTTAATCGCGTCCTTATAAATTAAGCTATGGATAAACCTACCCGCCGTCATTGCGAGGAACGAAGTGACGGAACGAGTGCTTTGATACAGTTTGAAACCCAATTTCAAACGAAAGTGCTATAAAGTCATAGAATGGCGGGTTATCGGATATGGCGGCCAGAAGTGCCTTGCGTAGCATATCGCGTGTCTCGGCCATGGCCACGTTGTTTGATAGGTTTATGTTTTCGCCTGGGTCTTTGAGTAGGTCGTATAGTTCATCGCGGTCTTGGGTGTGGAAGATGTATTTATATCGCTCGGTTTTTATGGATATTGCCGCTAGGTCATTTTCGTGGCGTAGGTCTTGGGCGGTTATGGGTATGCCGCCGGGGCGGTTTGTTTTCCTGTACCCACCGCCAAGCTCGAAGGCTTCGGCTATGTGGTATTCGCGGCTTTTTGTGGTGTCTGCAAAGGAGTGGATGTCTAGCCCCGTTGTGTCTAGGGGGCAACCCGCAAGCTCTGCCAAGGTGGGTAAGATATCCGTCACAGACATTAGCCCATTGGCCACAACGGGCGCGTCAACACCGGGTACGCCTATAACCAGCGGTATACGGTTGGTTTCCTCATACAGCATAGGGAAACCCTTTTCCCACAAACCGTGAGAGCCCATCATATCGCCGTGGTCTGTGGAGTAGCAAATTACCGTGTCATCGTACATACCGCGCTGTTTCAGATAGGCTATCATTTCGCCTACTATATCATCCATCATGGCACAGAATCCCCAGTAATATGCAATCATGCGCCGCCATTCGTACTCTGGAAGCTCTAGCGGTTCTTGGTAATAATGCTTTGTGAACAATATATCCGGCTTGCCTTCAAGCCCTATACGAAAATTATCCGGGAATATTACATCTTCAGGGGCGTACATCGTATCGTACGGCTTTGGTAGCACCATAGGGAAATGCGGTGCTACATACGAACATACCGAAAAAAACGGCCTGGTTAGCTTGTCTGTTTGCCGCTTCCAGCGTTCTAATAGCCAAAAATCGAAATAGTCCTCTTTTTTGTAGCGAGAAGTTGCAACCGGGGCTTTGCCGGGGATTTCTAGCTGTGCGGCTTCTTCGGGGGTTAGGTTTTCTAGGTCTATATCATCTATAGAGTAGCCTTTTTCCTGTAGATATTCGCGGTATTCTAAAATGGTACGGCCACGGTCTTTGCCGTTTACTATGGCTGGGATGGCATCGTAATTGTTAAATCCCATATTGGCCGGGGTTGTTCCCGGGATATGCCATTTGCCTACGTAGGCAGTGTCATAGCCGTTATTTAAAAACTGCCTAACTAGGTGGCCGTTTGCCTGTGCCGGAATAATGGGCCGCCAGTTTTCCATAACACCGTGCTGGTCTGGCCTTAGGCCCGTGAAAAGGCTGGCCCGTGCTGGGCAACACAGGGGGAAGGTTGTATTGCAGTTGGTAAAGCGCATGCCCCCGGCGGCTAGGCTGTCTATGTTGGGCGTTGATAGCTTGGGGTTGCCGTAACAGCCCAAGGTGTCTAGGCGTTGTTCGTCACTTAGTATTATCAGTATATTTTTCATGATTTTTTGGCCATGCTTAGGCTGGTCATTTTTGCGGCGTATTCCTTAGATACCTCGTGGGTTAGGGGGTTGCCATTTAGCCAGCTCATGCAGGCTTCGGCTAGGGTTATGCCTACCGTCTCGTAACGGTCGGCTGTTGGGCCGGCCATGTGGGGGATTAGGGTAACATTGCTTAGGCCCCGTAACTTACTGTCTTCGGGCAGTGGCTCGTATTCAAATACGCCTAACACCGCATGTATTTCACCTTTTTGCAGGATGGCCTCCAGGGCTTTTTCATCTGTAGTGCCGCCTCTGCCGGTATTGACATACAGCGTTCCTGGGGGCATTAAGTTCAACAGGTCTGCCGTTATTAGGTGGTGGGTATCTTTTGTTAGCGGCAGGTGGTTGCTTACTATATCGCATTCTGAAAATAATGCTTCTAGCGAGCTTGCGCGTTCTATGCCGTATTCTTCGAGTACGTGGTTAGCCACATATGGGTCATATACTTGAATATGGGTGCGGAAGGGCTTTAACATGGGTACTAGGTACTTGGGAATTGCGCCAAAGCCTATAAGGCCCACTTTTTTATCCAGTAGACCTTTGTTTTTTCTGTCTATGCCCTTCCAGCGGCCTTCTTGCACATGTTGGTTATAGAAGGGGATGCGGCGTAGGGTGGCTAAAATATAGGCCAGGGTGCCTTCGGCTACGGATTCTGCGAAAATTTCGTTGCCGCTTAGTACACGCACGCCGCTGTCGTATAAGTAGTCTGTTACCAAATCGGCTACAGAGCCACCGGTGTGGACTACTAGGCGTAGGTCTTTGGCGTTTTTTAAGACATTGCTATCTAAGGGCGGGCAGGCCCAGCCTGTTACGCATATGTGGCAATCCTTTAGTAGCTCTGCCATGGATTCCGGCTCGTATTTTGTATGTGGGTTTATGCGTAGGTTGCCTAGCTTTTCGAATGCGCTTAGTACGGCTGGGGTTATGAATAGCGGCTTTGATATGTCGTTGGGCATTAGGATTGTTACGTTTTGATTCATGGTTGGCTTCACGTCTCCTTTACCGGCTAATTAATATAACAAGCGTAGCGCAAGCGCAAGCCCCCTTCTTTAGAAGGGGGTGGCCCGTAGGGCCGGGGGTTGATTTTGAATCGCCGCAACCCTTCAACCCCCGCCGCCTTCGGCGGCACCCCCTTCTAAAGAAGGGGGCTAAGTGCCGGTCTCGTCTCCATCTATTTCCAGCCTTCTAAGTAGGCTTTTGTGTTGTTTATCATTGTTTCGAATAGCTTTGTTGCATCGGCTAAGCTTAGGCTTATTAGGTTATCGTTTAGGAATACGTTAAACGCTAGGTCGATATCTTTTTTTAGGCATGCGCGCATTAGCATGTCTTGTTGGTTGGCGTGTTTTTCTACCATTAGGTGCACAGGGTCGGGTAGCCTACCAGCGCATACTGGATAAACAGCATCGCGCCTTATTATTGCGTTTGTTTCAACCACGATACCATGTCCTATGCCCTGCATCTGGCCGCGATTGGGTACGTTTACTGTGGTTATCATATCCGATAAGCCAAGCAACGCCTTAATTAGTTGCGTGCCTTCTTCGCCAGATTTTTCGGGTACAAATTTCTCCTCACCGGCCAAAAGCCTGGCCCGCTTTGCCAGCAACTTCTCCAAATTAGACTTGCGCCAAGATACAGGTGTAAGCGCAAACCCCCAGTTTTCTACGGTTTTCGCGTCCGCCAAGTACCACGGGGGCATAAACTCGGCCAAATGCCTATCGCCCGCTACTGGGATTGTCTTATATTTGTTATAAAGGTCGAAGCAGACCTTATTCATGTTTCTAAAATAATTATCTGGGTCTTTATCTTCATCTTTTAAGGCGTAGCCATCAGCCAAGTGCTTATTGGCAAACTCGGCAAAAAGCGGCATTAAATCCGTGGTTTTATAATCGGCCCTGTTTGCCCATACGAAGTGGTTAACACCTAGGAAGTTTACATTTATATCATCCTTGGATACCGCTTCGCCGGTTTTAAGCTCCACTATTTTTGCAAGCAATGCCTGCACATGGAACGCCTCGTGGCAACACCCGAAAGCCTTAATACCTGGGAACGCCTGATACAACGCGTTTACACATATGGCCATAGGGTTTGTGTAATTTATAACCCACGCACCCGGCGAATAATCACGTATAGCCTCGCCTATCTCAAACATCATAGGGGCCGTACGCATGGCCCTAACAATCCCCGCAGGCCCGGTAGTATCCCCTACCGGCTGATATATACCGTATTTCTCCGGTACATGCACATCAGAAGCCATTTCGTCAAAAGTGCCGGGCAGTACGGATATAATTACAAAATCCACGCCCGTAAGCGCGTCTTTGAGGGATGTGCAGGCAGTATATTTCCAATTGCTGTTTAGGCTGTTGCCTATATGCTGGTTGGCCTTGGCAGATTCGTAATCTATGTCATACAGCCTTACCTCACCTGCTAAATCTGGGTCAAGGGCCAAGTCACCCATTACCGCCCAGGCCCAGTTCATAGAGCCGCCGCCTATATAGCCTATCTTTAAGCCCTTAGCCATACATAGCCTCGCTTTGCTGAAGCATAGATGCTGATGCTTTATCTAAGTATAGACTCCAGTTTGGGTGGGTTTTTAGGATTGTTGCGGGTACAGTGTTGGTTACGTCGTTTTCTATTGTGTCTTTAATTGCGGTGGCTTTTTGTGCAAATGGTACGGCGGATATGATTACCTTGCTTTGCATAATCTCGTGTACGGATATGCTTATGGCTTTTTTGGGTACATCGTCAAGTGTGGCAAACCAGCCTTCACCTACTTGTTGCTGTTTGCAGGCGTTATCTAGGTCTACTATTATGAAGGCTTCCTTGGTATCGAAATCTGCCGGAGGGTCATTAAAGGCTATGTGGGCGTTTTCACCTATGCCTATTAGGGCTACGTCTATGGGGGCTTTGCGTATTTCTTTGGTTATTTCGGCTAGTACTTTATCCGGGTCTGCCATGCCGTCTATAAAATGGGCTTGCTTTAGCTTTAGCTCGTCGCCAATAAAGCGTTCTTGTAGGTATTTTACAAAGCTTGCGGGGTGGGTGGGCTCTATGCCGATATACTCGTCTAGGTGGAACATTTCCACCTTAGACCAGTCTATGTCTGCTTTGCGTAGGTGGCTTATGGTATCGAACTGTGATGCACCTGTGGATAGCAGAATCCTTGCGGTTCCGTTTTCTGTTATGGCCTTTTTTATTAGGCCGATGGCTTGGTTTGCGGCTTGTTGGCCCAGTAGTTTTGGTGTTTCTAATACATGCATTTTCATGTTATTCCTCCGGTTGGTTATATTATTTTCTATTTATGGGTGATATGTGCTTGGGGGGCGTTGCCGTATGCTATATATTCCTGTGTTAGCTTGGGGGATATGTTGTCATCTTTAATTGTTTTTATGGCTTTAACTGTGTTTTCTACCGCCGCGTCAAATAGGATTTTTCCTATGGCTGGCGTTGACTTTTCGAAGTCACCTGCGAAGTGATGCGGGAAATCTCCGTACCAGTTAAACCCGGTAAAGATACGTTGTTCTGCCATGGCAGGTAGCCTGTTTAGACTTACGCCTTCTTCCATAGGCTGGGCTTTGGGGTGCACTAGATGGGGGTGTAGGTGCATTATCATGGCGGTTTCGGCAAAGCCGGCATGCTCGCCCCATTTGTCTGTGCCTACTTTCTTTATTAATGCCTCCCTTTGCGCACTAGATAAATTACCGGCGTTTCTTATATATACCGTGTAATCCCGGTCTAGCCGCGGCTGCTCTTGAGCGAAGAATGGCAGGAAGTGGTTGTTTCCGCCGTGGCCGTTTAGGATTAGGATTTTTTTGAGGCCGTTACGTGCTATTTCATCACATATTTCCCGTAGGGCTTCCATCATTAGCTTGTGAGATACGCATATTGTGCCGGGTACATGCCGCGCTTCGGCTATCTGGCCCATGAAGTAGTATGGGAATACTATGGCCTTTTCTTGGGCGGCGGCGGCTATGGCTACCTGGGTTGATACGTACATATCTGTGCCTAGCGGCAGGTGGTTGCCATGCTTTTCTACTACGCCTATTGGCAGTATGCATACGCCGCTTGTGTCTTTTACGGCTTGTTCAAATTGGCTTGCGGTTAGGGATTCCCATAACATGGTTAGTTGCTCCTTTGCATCTTTTTTATACTGCCTTGGCTTTGGAAGAAAGCCGTAGCACCGTTTGAGTGTATTCCCGGGCGGGTTACTTGCCCCCAGCCTGTTACCGGCTCACGGGTGGCATCAATGGCTGGGTCTACATATTGGTGAAACCAGTTTTCTAGCTGGGATTTCATTTGTGATACTATTTCTTGTTTTGTTGGGTCATCAATTAGGTTGGCGGTTTCGCCTGGGTCGGTTTTTAAATAGTATAGCTCGTGCGGGCCGTAGGGGTATCTGTGGATGTACTTCCATTCTGTGTTGCGTATCATCCTTACCGGGCCGTATTCGTCGTACACTACTATGTGGGAATGCTTGTGTTCTTCTTTGCCTTTTAGAATGCCTGCGAAACTTGTGCCTGGTAGGTTATTTTCGCTTGGGTTTTGTATGTTGGCCCAGTCTAGCAAAGTGGGCATAAAATCGTATTGGCTTAGTAAGCTGTGACATACTTTGCCTTGTGGGATTGTGCCGGGCTGGCTTGCTATGGCCGGGATTTTTACGGATGTGTCGTATAGGTTCATGGGGAATGTACCGTTGCCTTTGCCTACTATGCCGTGGTGGAACATGTTCATCCCGTTATCACTCATGAAGAAGATTAATGTGTTTTCTCGCATGTTATTTTGTTCTAGGTAATTTATAATTTGCCCGATACCTGCGTCCATTGCTGTTACTGCCGCGTAGTAGCCTTGTAGGGTTTCGTGTCGCTCTTGGCCTTCCGGCCAAGGGTGGGTGTTTATTTGCCAGGGGTGCTTTGGTAGGGTTGGGATTGAGTCGAATGGGCAATTTTTGTACATGTCTAGGTATTCTTGGGGGTGGCAACCTATCCAGGGCTTGTGGGGGGCAGTGTAGTGTAGGCTTAGGTAGAATGGGTTTGGTTGGTTGGTTTGGGTATTTAGGAAGGATAGTGCGTCTTCTGTTAGGCGGTCTGTTATATAGCGGCTTTCTGTTATGGTTTCATCGTTTCGTAGCATTGGGGTATCGTAGTAGGTGGCTTGGGCACTGGCGTATACATACCAATGGGAAAAGCCCATTTGCATAGTTGTGGCGTTGCCTAGATGCCACTTGCCGGTTATGCCGCAGGTGTAGCCGTTTTGGGATAGTAGCAGTGGGTATGTGGTTTGGCCTTTTAGGTATTCTAGGTTATCGTTATTGGGGAAGGCCAGCCAGTCTTGTACGCCGTGTTGGGATGGCATTTTGCCGGTAAATATAGATGCACGGGCTGGGGAGCATACCGGGGATGTGCAGAAGAAATTCTCGAACCTGATGCCGGTTGCTGCTAGTTTATCTAGGTTGGGGGTTTGGATTTCTTTGTTGCCTGCCGCGCCCATGGCCCAGTGGCCCATATCGTCGCATAAGATTAGTATTATGTTTGGGTTCATTTTGTATCTCCTTTGTACCCGTAAGGGGCTAGCTCTTTGCCCCCTTCTTTAGAAGGGGCCGCCGAAGGCGGTGGGGGTTGCAGGTGGCGGCGAGCTTTATACAACCCCCGGCCCTTCGGGCCACCCCCTTCTAAAGAAGGGGGCTTCGCTTGCGCTTCGCACGTTTTTTATTTCAACTTTTTTACCACTTGCGGTTTACTAGCTCTAGGCCGTATTCCAGATATAGCATTAGGTTTTGGATATAGCGTTCGGTTGGGAATACATACTCTTTATATCCGGCAGATGGGCATAGGATAAACCTACCTGTGGGTGCACCGGCGGCTACGCATTCTTCCATTAGTGCCATTAGCTGTTCTGGCTCGGCCAGTTGAATGTCTTGTATCTCTATATTGCCTTCCAGGCCAATGCGGCCTCCGTAATTTTTTGCTATTTCTTGCATGTTTACATCGCCGTTTGGGGGCGGCTCTAGGGGGTTTATTACGTTTACGCCTAGGTCTATAAAATCGTCCAGTAGTTTTGCGGTTTTGCCGTGGCAGTGCATCCATATATGGCCGCCGGTGTCTCGCATGCGGGTGTATAGCTTGCGGTTGGCTTCTACTACATAGCGGCGGTACCCGTCCATGTTTAGTAGTGGGGGTGTCATAAGTTCTGGGCCTATTACGCAGTACACCGGTTTTAAGCCCTGGCGGATAACCTCTTCTAACATATCGTGTACGCGCTGGGTGTATAGGTTTATGGCTTCGTCCATTAGTTCCGGTTCATCCATCATTATATAGGCCATTAGTTCAGAGCCGCAGGCGTTGTATATTAACGCGCCTGGGTATGGTAGCCCTAGAATTGTTATGCCTCTATCACCTACTGCCGCGTCTATGGCATTAAAGCGGGTTGGGTCGAAGGGATATGGGGCGTATGGGGCGGATAGTAGCTTGCGGATATCTTCCGGCTCTTTTACGAAGTGTTCTAGTTTGTATTCCGGCTCGCCTATTTTCGATACGCGTTTTAGGGATGTTAGGTCACCTAGTGGGGTGCGCATTATTGTGCGTACATTGCGCCAGTTTGGGATGTCGCAGGGTTCGTCATATTCTTGGATTACTTCGCTATCTAACTTTCCGCAATAAGAATGAACGTGTAGGCTTAGCTGGCCGAAAATGTCGGTGGTTTCTAGGGCCAGTTTTGTCACCGGCTCGTAGGCTTTGCTGTTTATCATGCTTGCGGCGTATTCGTGGTTTATGGCTTCGGGGCATGGTTCTAGGCCCCACAGTTTAAGGGCTGGGCGGTCTACTTCTTGGCCCTTTATTATGCGCATTAGACGCTCGCGGTTGGTTAGGTTTGTGGGCATTTATGCCTCCTTTTCCAGAAATAATCCTTTGTTCAAATCATCAAAACCGCGGTTTGCCCGCCGGTCAAGACTGGACATTATAGTCTCGTCATCCCGGACTTGATCCGGGGTCTCCTCAGTCTTGCCACTGGATAAGGGGATTCCGGGCTGGACGTTCGCTTCGCGAACTGCTCGCCCATGCGACCTGGGTTAAGCCCCATACGCGCCAACTTAAGCGAAATAAAGCTGTAACATTTAACCCGTCATCAAATAAATTAAAGAGCCGGGTACCTA
>Ga0123355_10014067_pt1 | contig 12484 bp, 11 predicted proteins | sample TergutEmb28metaG_3_FD_89872 | JGI IMG/M metagenome (GOLD analysis project Ga0123355, IMG submission 89872) | Embiratermes neotenicus P1 segment gut microbial communities from Petit-Saut dam, French Guiana - Emb289 P1 | ecosystem: Host-associated > Arthropoda: Insects > Digestive system > Gut ...
TTCACCAGGGTTTTGTTCGGAAATGAGCCTGCCAGATTTGTGAAGTGCTTGTATAAAGAACTGTTCGTATGGGGTTAACAGGGAGGTGTTATTGAGGGGTTTTAGGAGGGACATGGTTTTCTCCAAGGGGCCGTATTCATGCCGATTATTGAGGATGTGGAGGGCATATGCAGATAATGGGTTATTGTTCTTTATGTACCGGGTATGCTCTTTATAGCGCTGCCTTAGGCACGGTCACAGGAACATAAAGGATTATAATGCTAATGAAACTGTGTGCATTCGTTGGCTCGAATTGTAATAATTGAATTATACTGCACAGAATGGAAAATTCATAACAAATTAATTATGTCCACGGAACTGGCAACTGACAAGAATAGCTACATGCAATAGAGAAACAAGCATGTGCTCAGAATACATTCTGATGGACACACACTTCGTTCTGCCACTACTTACTGTCATTACCTGACTTTGGTCAGATCTGGTAGCCTGGACAACTTCGGATGTAGGAGTAAATGCATTAAGTGCTAGTACAGAATGAACCACAAGGAACTGAGTCCCACCCTATCCCCATAGTGGAAGATGCACATTACTGTAAAGAACAAACCAGGGTGGTGACATTTCTAGTTGGTCCCTTATTCTCCAGTCCTACATACATTTTACATCCCCTCCACCAGCACCCATAAGAAATCTAAATGCAAAAAGAAAACAAAAGCCAGAATACAGGTGACAACTGATGGGAGTGCACAAAGGCCATGCAAGGAAAGTAGCTGCTATGCAGGCAGGTGGAAGAGAATCGGCGTTCATCCATTCATTCCCTGACCCGAATATAGCCAAAACATTCAGCACCTTACATGCCCAGTCTGATAGGCAGTAAACTCAGCAGCTGATACAGTATCATTAAATAGCCACGTAATGTGTCAACAACAGAAGATGTTACCTCTGACATCACAGATGTAAACAGTACCTTCACAACATACCTGAGGTTTTCATTAGAATGTGCTTCGGTGAGGCTGCACTTGAGCAGGTTAGTCTCAGGCACCCATACAGTAAGTGTAGGGCCAAATGTGACAGCCAGGAGGGAGCCATCACCAGAAAAGCTTACATCTCCAGCTGGCAGACTTCGGAAGAAACCCACGCTCTCACATCTCCAGACCATAACTCCTTTCTCTGCAACAAACATCACTCAAGTAGAAAAGTAAAATTAAATGATATAAAATTGAGAAGGAAGAAGTGTGTGAGATTTAAGGTTCTCACATCACACCACATAATTTGGTTGGTGAATACGAACATTTTGGATGAAACTGCTGCCACCATTGTAACCAGCTTCTTCAATGACAATGGATACAGGAGGTTTCTCTAAGATAATGAATGTAGGTACCCACTTAACAAAACTACACAGCATCACATTGAAGAAGAATGTATTCTTGATGAACTGTTCGCAGTACTGAAACACATCATCAACATACCTACACATGAAGAGGGAAATACTGTTTGTAAGTCAAGAATTAGTAATGTGGGGACACTGCAAAACTTTTGAGGTTATATCAGACAAATGTAATGCAAACACAATCTGGCCTTCAATATTACATCCTTTACAAACATATAACAAAATAATACCACATTTTCTAATATTCCACATCCATTTTGCTTTTAAAACACTGACTGAAGTGCATGGACAACTAACGGCTTCAGTGGCAATGGTGCAGTTTATTCATTGTGTGGTTGGCACACGTGTGCAGTCTACTGATTACAATGCTTACACCAATAATCCCAGGGTCAGTTTCATTGTCACACATTCCTTCTTCCATTCCAGTTCACGGTGTAGCAATGGATGTTATTATCAATGCAGTGCACATGTGTCCCACTAACCATGAGTATTATACAACAAGTGTGCATTTACAATCTTTGACAAACCATAAGTATTATACAACCAGTGTGCATTTACAGTCTTTGACAAACCATGAGTATTATACGACCAGTGTGCACTTACAATGTTTGACAGAAAGTAAAAGGTAAAACAATCCCTGTTCAAGCCTATTACAGGCCCTGAGGGTTCCAGGAGCTTGAAGCTCCCAGATTTCTAGACATAAAGGTGATAAGGTTGTCAGCCCTCTGCACTGGCTGCCTTTATCCCCAGGGAAACATTCCTGATACTCATTTCTATCACAGGCTAAGTCGACCCCACAGCCGTAGTGCAGCTGGAAGGATTATGGCAATGAAAAATTCCAGTGACACCATCAGGAATCGAACCCGCAACCTTCCAGCTTGTAGCGCAAAGCCTCAACCAACCGTGCTACTGTGCGACAGAAAGTAACAACTGAAAATAAACAGAGGCAGAAAAAATTGGAATTCATTCTTTGGGCAGAAACAACTATGGTGGCACAGTTGGTACTCTGACTATGCTATAGGCTGGCCAATTGAGGGATCATGGGTTCAATTCCTGGCAGGAACATGACATTTTGGTCTTCTCCACAGTGTACGGACTGTCAGCGGGACCCGCCTAGCCTCATAACAACGGGCACTGGACGTTCTTTCACTGGAGGAAAAGCAGTCAAGACATGAAGTTGTCCAATCACTTCCATCTAGTGCTGAACTTAAGAATAACTGCAGCAGTACTTTCACTCACAAAAAAAGTGCAACTTTACCTTTATCTTTACAAAAGTTTCTTTAGAAAGGTATGCTACTGGCAAGTTACAAAACAACTGCAGACAAAGCAGGGATTCCCAATACACTGAACTCTGCAGACTACCCATGCATTGATTTCCGGCTGTGCATACCATCAATTGGTTTTCCGTATTCTGTTTTGTAATTTTGTCAATTAACCTTTTGACGCCTAACGACGACTATAATGGTCGTACCGCACTGCTAACCTCTAACCGTTGCATTTTATATATTTATTCAACAAATATGGGTACTGAATATTTTAAACATGGTATATACCCTCCCTTTTTTCCTCTTCAAAATGCAGTTTGTTTCATAAATCTAACGTATGTGGTTCTTGTATTATTCACATTTTATATACACAGTGTGCCAAAATTAAAAAAAATAATTCCGGCACCAAAAGGTTAACACAATTATGGAAAAGGCAGATGGTACATAAGACTATATACCATGAATGGAATGATGGTAACAGGGGGAAGAAAAAAAAAAAGAATTTGGAGAAAAACCTGTCCCATAGCCAAATTATCCAACATAAATCCTAACTGGACAGGCCCAGGATTAAAACCAGCCTCCACAGCAGGAAGCCAGTGACTAACCACCTCAGCTAGGGCACGGACCATCTTGTTTACTCAATTTGTACATACTGTAAATGCTGGAGGACTCAGCAAGGCCCCAAATGCGAAATTTAAAGTCACGCCCAGCAGTTACTGCCAGCTGTTGCTGTGGGTCAGGAGACGGCTGGAACGCTAATGCTGTAACCCCTCCTTCATGAGGCAACTCTACTGACGTGTTTAAACAGAAACTGGGGGGAAAAAAAATCATAATGTAAATTTTCAAATAAACTACACACTACAAATGTAATATTATTATTTGACGTTTGTTGGACCGTGCATCATTGTGATAACTGAAGAATAAAAACCAACTAGATGCCACTTATTATTTTATTGTACTTCTTATAGGCTGAACATGTTTCGGGCACTACTATGCCCATCTTAGGAGCTTGCGACTGTAATGCTGATTACCACATTGGTCGTCTCGTTCTTGGTTTGCTGTAGGGTGGAGGTTAGGTGGGCTTAGGCTGGAGTAGTGTCCGGGCTGCAGGCTAAAGCACGTGCTTTAGCCTGCAGCCCGGACACTACTCCAGCTTAACCGCACCTAACCTCCAACATACAGCAAACCAAGACCAAAACGACCAATGTGGTAATCAACATCATAGTCATGAGCTCCTGGTGATGGGCAAAGTAATGCCCGAAACATGTTGAGCCTATAAGAAGTACAATAAAATAATAAGTGGCATCTAGTTGGTTTTTATTCTTCAGTAATATTATTACTTTTTAATTTCAGTATAACCAAAAACTGCACAATTAATATCACAACAGTATATATCACAACAGTGTCTCTTTACATAATCCACACTCCTATACATTTCTACATTTCCATATCATCATCAGGCAGTTCCACATCTGCGCCTTGCTAAGGTACGTAAATTCTTAAATTGCAGCTGTTAAAATTATTAAAATAAGTAATATTATTACATTTGCAAGATGCAACTTTAAAATCTTGGTGCTCCACACCATAATTTGGCTTTATGTGCACACAATGGACCACAGACAGGGATTTATTATATTCCCTTCCATTTGAACCACTTAAGCAGAGAGATGTCTCAGTTTTCCATAAGAGCTTTCTCATACTTCTTCATTTTGAAGAGCCAGCACTACAGTCACAGTCAATTACAAATTCTACTACATCTGTGTTGCTTTTATTTACATCACATGGCTTGCACCATGAGGCAGCTATCTTAGGCTTACTGCATTTCAGAGTGCCCCTTTGAAATCACTCCACAGTGTACTGGAACTGGAAACAGAAGGATAAATAAAATGGCTGAACACACCATGTTCTTAGAGCTTTTCTCCACTCTTTCACAGTGCAAATGATGGGTTTGCATAACAAAATTGAGATTATTGAAGATGCGGTCCACACATGAGTATCGTTTGGCTATATTACTGGTGTCATCTGGCAGCAGGATGTGAAGGCTCTGGTTTGTACTGTGTTTTGTCACAGGTGACACTTCTGGATGGCAGACACACATACACTGGCGATGATTCTCGCATATTGCCAGACATAGGTGCAGCAACCTTCCAACAACATACATTTAAAATTTGTAACCATCCAACAAACTGAGATAATTGGAAGAAGTCAAACAGCAGGCACTCCATGTGCTACTGTGAAGTTGCTTGCCAGAACAGACACCTATCAGCAGAACAGTCTTCAATACCATTGGCTGCATGCAGATCATTGGCTGTCATGAATATCTAGCATATATGGAACTGATTCAGAACTCCACATAATCTATGCAAATGAGAAATAGTGACCTCATCAAGAAGTCCTCTCTTGCAGAAGATATCATCCTCAAATATAACCACATGGTTCAGAAGACATCCAGGTTGTAAGTGCTCTAGGACATACACAACAGGCCCACCGCTGATGTAACTGAGGCCCCAACACACAAACCAACACCTAGAAGCATCTAAGGTAACAGTTCTATAAGGATATAGCAGTCGTAACACAACTATATATAGTTGTGTTATAACTGCTATAGCCTTAGATCCTAACAAACACAACAGGGATGATGCTCCTTGAAGTTGATAATACCTAGCAGCATGCATGTTTGGATCACATAAGGGTAACACCACGCATCAAGTAAAAAAATCTTCAGATTTCATCCCTATATTGTGCAGTCTGTAACTGTAACTGAACATCCTCACTACCATGCCACCTCACGTTCACCAAGTGTTGGTTGGGGATGCTCTGAATGTCACGAGCCGACACTTTAGCGAACAAAAATGCTGATGATCCATTCTCATGGACTGGGTGGGGGGAAAACAGATTTCCTTGGCAATATCAACAGCATACACCACAATATCCAGTTATACATTCCTTTGCACAAGGTGGTTCAAATATGACCGGGACTGCTTGTGTGTAAATCTGGTGACATCAGTCCCGGTCATATTTGAACCACCTTGTATAATGACTGCTGGTACAGCCTGGGAGCCCACAATCTATATCCTTATATCCATAACAATCTAAAATGTCAATAAACGTGCTTACCTTTGTTTTACCGCATCATAATGCCAGAATTTGAGACGAACCTCCATGCTGGTCTCCCCATCATCACGATGTTCCACCGTAGCCATCCAATGTCCATCGGAATTCATGGACACTTTTGTGACATCTGTATTGACAATTACAGCATTACATTCTTGAGACAGGTAATTCATCCCTGTGATGTCCAGCTGCAAGCACAATGACAGAGAAACCAGGAAATTAGATCAATACCACAAATTTAAACTGGTTATAAATTATTACAAAAGCAAAATGTTTAGAAAAATACTTGGACTTAAGTGAGGCACTGAGAACATCAACAATGCAGAACTTCATGATTTATTAAGGCCATCTACATTTTTAAGTGTGGTTAAATCACAGATGATATGACGGTGTGGCCACGTAAGTAGAACTGCAGCAAATCAAAAACGCAAACACATTTTAGTGGGTTGGAAACCAATAATTGGGAACACAGGTGGAGAATGAAGAATAATGCTGACCCAGTCAACACAAGGAAAAATTCACAAACTGCACGCTAAACAAGTATAACATCCACATACATTGTACAGGAGAGTCCTGGTGCGTGGAGAGTAGAACTGGATGTGACCTGTCCGACCATTCATCACCATGCTTTGAGAACGTGGATCCACACTAATACCCGCAGGAAACACAGGTACGCCCTGCTTGGCTTCAACCCGCCAGGTGAAATTCTGGATCACACTGATCTGTTTCAGTTGGGCATTGACAATCTGAATACCTATGAAGAGAATGCAAGTTCTTGGTTATGCCATGAAGTAGCCTGGGAAGTGGGTACCAACAATGCAGAGCAACCATGCTAGATAATACATAGGGAAACAATTATGCATGGACATGACCGTCATAACACAACTATATAAAGGGTGACCGACGGGAACCGAACGTTTTTGAAATGGCTAGTAGGCGGCTCCTATGTGAGGTAGGGTGGGGAACCAGCGGTTGTTGGCCTCGCCATACAATGCCATTTCAGTAGCTATGGCGCAGTGGACGGTATCATTGGCCCATATATTTTTGAAGATGAAAATGGTGCCACTGTGACAGTCAACACTGAACGTTACATTCACATGCTTAACACTTTCTTGCGTCCACAAATGAAAAGACGTGTACACAACATGCAAAATGTTTATTTTTAACAGGATGGTGCCACCCTACACACTGCACGATTGTCAATGGACGTGGTTCGTCGCATGTTTCCAGGAAGGGTCATTTCACGTTTCGGCGACATCCTGTGGCCCCCAAGGTCCCCTGATTTGACCACTTGTGACTTTTTTTTGTGGGGATACCTCAAATCACATGTCTATACTCACAAACCTCGCACCTTGTCCGATCTGAAGGAGGCAATCAGGCGAGGAAGCGGCAACAATTGATCGTGAGATGCTGGAACGCGTATACGCCGATTTCAAGAAAGTGGACACCACCTGCCTGACATTATCTTTCATTCATAATATGCAATTCAAATGGCATGTAATTATGAAGATTTTTCTGTAACAAAATTGCTTTTTCGCTAAAAAACGAGTACTGATCATTTCAAAAACGTCCGGTTCCCGTCGGTCACCCTTTAGTTGTGTTATGACGGTCATGTCCATGCACAATTGTTTCCTTATGTTTTAACTAACACAACGATGATGACACTCCTTAAAGATGGTAGACAATGTGTATACTCACCACTGTGTAAACACTGTATCTTATAACTGTCAGTTTCACTTTTTGTTCTGTGCTTTACCAGAACAATGCAAACAGTCTGAACGGTTCTACTTCCAAAAATTTCAATAGTCCATGACAGTCACTGATCAAGCACTACTGACGTTGGTGACTCCAGTCTATGAAGCTTTAAAACAATCCACCTGTTCATCCACACTGTGGTTCATGATCCTGTACAATTCATTCATTTTCACGTGTATAATGTATGTCACTAAAAGTCATTCAAAATATGTACCATGATATTCAGAACAGACTGTACATATTACTTCTTTGCTAGTGCATCATACAGTTCGCTCTCTCTGGGCTTGTGGCCTGTCCTCAAGTGCTGAATGGTGGGCAATCATTAAATACACTTGTCGACAAATACTTTGTATGACAGCTGTTCTCATATGTGTTTGGGCTACCCTCAGTAGGAACTGCTTCTTCAGTCACTTCATGCAAAATAGGACTAAAATAAAATCCTGTCATTGTGATAAACCATATAAAATGCCATTTACTGTTCCTGCTTTTTGCTGCAGCTCCAATACACAGAATCAGAAAGTGACAGAAAGCAGTTGCAGTGAAAAGTTTCAGTCCTGTGTTTTTTTACTGCAAAAATTTATATGGGAACTTAAGCAGTGTAATCTGATGGTTATGTCTATCCACCACTCAGCATTTCAATGCTCTTTCCTTAAGGTGCAACAGTCTTATTCCATAACTGGGCAGAACACAACACCATGTGTCGTTATAAACATAACACTGTTTCTTATAATAAAACCAACTAGATGCACTGATTTCTCAAATTTATTTTTGGAATAAAACTCTGCATGTTTCAGACAGTTCCTCTGTCCATCATCAGGAGTTTTTTGTTGTACACACAGCAATGGTATATGTCATACTGGTTTGCTGTCAGCAAACCTGTAGACTAGAAACTGTGTTATTTGACGTTCAGGGGACTGTACATTATGATAGATTGTTATAATAAAACCAACTAGATGCACTGATTTCTCAAATTTATTTTTGGAATAAAACTCTGCATGTTTCAGACAGTTCCTCTCTCCATCATCAGGAGTTTTTTGCTGTACACACAGCAATGGTATAAGTCGTACAGGTTTGCTGACAGCAAACCTGTATGACATATACCATACATACACCATACCATATATATACCATGCATAACTGTCCGAAACATGCAGAGTTTTATTCCAAAAATAAATTTGAGAAATCAGTGCATGTAGTTGGTTTTATTATAAGAATCTATCATGATGCACAGTCACCTGAATGTCAAATAACACAGTTTCTAGTTTCATGAGTGCCATACATGTTTGTTTTGCTCGTTCAAGACATGGTTTTCATAAGGATGTCTGAAGAATGAGATACAACATAACACCTGACTGCACTGCCACATAATATGATGCTCTCTCTTCTGAGTTGACATTTCTTTTTCCCAGAGTGATAGACAGTGACAATGACAGACAGCTAGACAATAAAGACACAAACTGCACACAGTGGACTGACAGTTGGCACTCATAACTTCCTGCAGCTATAATAAACAGGTTTACAGGGGGTTACCAGGGGGACCGCGGTAGCACAGTGGTTAAGGTACTGTGCTACAAATCGGAAGGTCGCTGGTTCAATCCCAGCTGGTGTCAGTGGATTTTTCATTGACATAAAATCCTTCCGATCACACCATGGCCCTGGGGTCGACTCAGCCTTTAACAGAAATGAGTACCAGGAGTATTTCCTGGGGGTAAAGGCGGCCGGTGCGTAAAGCTGACAATCTTACCACCATCCTGTGCCACTGTCACGAAATCTGGGAACCTTAACTTCCCGGAACACTCTGGGCCTGTCCAGGCCTGTAACGGAACTGCTTCACCTTTTACAGGGGGTTACAACACACTCCACTGAGCATTTTCACGCTATTTTTCCTTGAAATTATATAACTGTTTAGGAATAGCCAAGCAGATACTTGTACTAATAACTGGACACACTTGACGGAAGATGCTCCCTCATGCTGGATGAAATTATGCACAACATGCATCACCCTTAACCATTACTATGCAGACAGAGCAGTCAGAGGAAGACAATGAAAGATTTTTGGTGAACAGTATAGCAGTTTTTATAGCTATACATGGAAACACAATGAAATGAGACACATTCTTTCATGTGCAGAGATTTCTAAATGTTGGTGAGAAGAGAAACGAACCTAACAACACAAATGAAAATGGCTAAAGAAAATGAGAACTACATCTGACATGATCGTTGATGCACATGCTGAACACCGCAATCCAACCGAATATATGCAATCAGTGAAATTATTGTAGTCTTCACAGCAGACTTATATTCAAAGAGTATATACCAAAGAAATACAACAGGTTGGGACAAACATATAGAATCTTTGTGATTCCAGGGTATATTACATGAAGTATGACCATAAATGGTAAAGACGGGAAACAGGAGTCAACTTCAATGACAGTTATTCATGTAACTGTTACTGGACTTGCCATCAAATTTGAAAATGTGGGTCACACAGTGTACAAAGAGACTTTATTCACACCCACAGACTTGCTTGATCAGCATAAACTGTTCTGATAATGTCAGACCAAATCAAAGAGGAATGCCTAATAAACATTTCATAAAAACAGCGGAACTGAACTGTGGTGACACAAAAACTATGGTGAGGGGTAACTTGACAGCCCTTCTATGGAACGACAAACTAAACGTAAACACGTTATCAAAAAAGCATCATCTTCCAGCAGTGGGTGACCTGCACGTGGACACGCTATGAAACCGGTCATACTGCAAGAGACACGTTGGGTATGTAGACGCACTGTGATTCCCTTACAATCCAGCTTTTGCATCAATATTTCTTGGCCAGTTTACTGGTGTCATGAAACATAAAATAAGTGACCCAGGCCAATGCTGCACAAAGCTACCAGTGATTTCTTCTGAAGGTAAAGTTAGTTCCAGTGTCTTCAATGCACATATTTCAATCCTCACAGGAGACACTATGTTGACAGGCCTATACGTTTTCTGAGAGGACCATGAAAGGGTAATATATTCACTGGCAGAATATCGACCACACTGATGTTGTGACTGGACAACACCCCTCTGATGCAGATAGTGGCACATTTCTCCCATTTACTGGTATTCATCTACAAGATAACATATTTAAACCCAGATGATCACTGTCTCAAGACAATGTTGTGTAAACCTGAAAATGTATATACTTTAGTGTGCGGTCACAGCACGGAGACTGCATCTAAATCTAGGAACTAGAGTCACGCGTTGCGTAACGACGGGGATACGATCTGAGAAATGCGTTGTTAGGCGATTTCATCATTGTGTGAGCGTTATAGAGTGTCCTTACACAAACCTGGAAACCTGGCATTGACATGACCTCCCTATGGACAAAAGTCCTTTAGGCATCTGTTTCCAGACTACAGAGTTTCATCCATATTGAAGATTTGCTCTGGCAAGTAAATTTTCTCCACAGTAAGCTTACCTAGAGTTTCCAAAAATTCTTACCACTGTTGTATGTGCCGTCTGTAATTGACCGAAACGTCATTATGCAGTGCATGACTGTACACGAGTTCAGTAAGAATACATGTTAACACACCCAAACTCACCATTGTCACTAGTAGATATTGCAAGGTACCTATTATCTGGTGCCAATGACAAGTGAAGAATAGCAGCAGGCAACCTTGGCAAAAACCGTCTGTCTAAAGGCCTGTCTACAGTCCACTTGACAAGCACACATTCTCCAGCTCCACTGTAGAAGTGACTTCCTGGACAGAAAAATTAAAACATTTCCATCACCAGTGACATAAATGCTGGGTTTCTGAAGGGTCCGTAAGGGCTGGTACTATGATCCGGCAACGTGAAGAACACACTACTGCAACAATAACATAAGGTAACAAAATGCTGAGCACACTGCTCCAACATACCACTGACCCACCTGTCAGGATGTCTTACAGTCGCTACTCATTGGTAAATGACAGGCAGGTATCATTTCAGTAACACGAGTAAGGTGCTTACTATCAATAAACAAAATTTCTTTTTTACCCTTACAGTTACAAGAAATTTTAGATCACAGAGCCATAGTTCATATTTAAACACCTGCTTCATGCAGAGGTAGAAGGCACACAAAACAGCTACAATAGGTGTTATGTACATGTTCACCTCTCTTAGCATCACACCCAACCTATGGAGGTAGATTAAGTCTTACACAAAGAAACAGAAACATATATACACTATCTGTATACGTAAGAAAGCAAATAAACATTTTTGAAAAGAAAGTGTATAGAATTTTAGGCCCAGTACATGACAATGAAAAAAAAAATTGGAGAATATTACCCAATAAAGAAATTTATGCAATGGTTTAAAAGCCACTATAACAGAGACAATAAGGTTAAATAGATTATGTTGGTTTGAGTATGTACAGAGACTGGAGGAAAACAGTATTCCCCAAAAAATATTATATATGAATTTGGAAACAATGAGGCTGAGAGGTAGACCAAGAAATAGATGGCAAAATGAAGTGAGGGAGGATGGAAGACTAGTTGGTGGAGAAGGGTGGAAGGAAAAGGTACATAACAGAAAGGAATGGAAGAAGCTCCTGAGAACGGCAAGGAATTGTAGAATTCTGCACATGCCAATGGAATGAATGAATGAAAATCTGTCTATGTAGCACAGTAACATTATCCCTTCTTGCAACCCTGAAGTCCTCACAATGCCTGTAGCTTCAGCACTTGTCCTTACAGGTCAACTTATATGCACCAAATCTTCCCTGGCTATCATTCAAGAACCAACATTTCAGAGGCCTCCTCTGTCTCCATCAGCAGATGACTGCCAAAACATCAATACATTTACTTGCCATGAAAACTTCAAAACTTACATAAAAGAAAATGGAACAGAACAGTACACAAGAAGGGCAGGTATATTAGTGACCCACGCACTTTGATCACAACTGATCCTTTGTGCAGCCTCAAACCGCAACTTACAA
>Ga0123355_10014068_pt1 | contig 12484 bp, 7 predicted proteins | sample TergutEmb28metaG_3_FD_89872 | JGI IMG/M metagenome (GOLD analysis project Ga0123355, IMG submission 89872) | Embiratermes neotenicus P1 segment gut microbial communities from Petit-Saut dam, French Guiana - Emb289 P1 | ecosystem: Host-associated > Arthropoda: Insects > Digestive system > Gut ...
TCAAATATAAAATTTCATGAAAATCCTTTCAGTGGGAGCTGGGTTGGTCCATGAGAAGACACAGACGTAAACAATCGGACGGACAGACATTACAAAGCCAGTAGTCGCTTTTCGCAAATCTGTTAACTCGCCTATTAGCAAGTAGCAGCGGGCAGCCAAGAAAAAAGTTCCTAAATAAGAAATTTGGCGAGAACTGAGCTCTCGAACCGTACTCCGTGAACATTTTCAGGAAAAAGAAAAGGGTTTCATGAATATGTTGACCAAATAACATTCTTGATATCTATCATGCACTTACTTTTTAATTCCTTACTGTTCGTCCAAAAACTGAAAATATTTAAGTCCTTTTGTATGCGTGTGTAATTTGGTTTCTCATATTGTATTGAAGAAATACACTTTAGCTCTACTAATAACAGTATTCTGAGTAAAATATGTAGAAAAATCGGGTAAGTAATACGAAGGTGGAAACACAATTCATAGACATTTCATTGACATTGCGCTAAAACAGACTAATATTAATACAATACTATGAAAGCATAAAGAAAATTCAGACACCAAACTGGATCACGTCTCTGCTGCTAAGTGTCCCTACCGTGCGTACCGCACACCAGGTGCGACATGTCGTGAAGCCTCGCCACTTGATGCTCCTCAGAACGAGATCAAATCCTGCAATCTGCCTTTTGTACCCGCTTCACATCTCATATCCCACCTCCAGGTAATTCTGGTAAACACGGAACAGTGCATGGCACTAGGTAACAATTACGTTAATCTGGCTGGTTTCTGTGACGAAGGTTTCAATGCCGTAGTTAAGAAGAAGCAGAAGAATAAACCTGGCGATCTTCCCAATTTAGGAAACCATAAAATGAGCCCAGCTACACTCGGTCGCAATAAAGAGCTCTTCAAGTTTCGACGCAATATTCAAGAAGTATAATTAAAATCATTGTTCGTTTCATGCATTTTTCATGTTCGACCCTCAGTTACTGAAAATTTTATTCATTGAAATTTAAAATTGTCATAATTTACTTGCAAAATGTTAAAACAAAATTTAAATACCCCTCAAATTTCAAATGTCTCTTACGCAAGACGAGTTTCTCTTGTAAATAAGAGCGACGTCTTGCCAAACTGCTGTTTAATTGCATGTGAGTGGCTTTTCCCTGAGCAGGCATAATCCTCGGAATTTCGCGAAAAAACCGCTGAAGCCCAAGCAATTCTCGACCCTTTACTATTGTTAACTCCACTAGTAACGGTACCGCCGAACACATTGTTGCCGTTAATATCTTTAGGCCTGGCAGAGTAGGCACCTCTCCTAGCGAATAATGGCCAAATCTCTCGCAAATGTTAATGCAGACGTTCCATTTTCTAATTCGCATATTAACACATGTACACCAACACTTTCCTGCACTCGGGACAAACGCTTCTTAACTACTTACATGTTATCGTTGTGTACCAACCGTGGCTCAATAATTAGTGTATTAATTACAATTTATTTTCTGAAACTTGCTGAATTTATACAACTGATGGGGTAAGGAGAAATCAAATATAAGAGGTACTTCACTTGCCATATCTGACAGTGTCTGAGGCGTTGTGCTAACTACTAAGTTAACAGAACTCTTTGAGTAACGTATTGGGGGTAAAATATCAACGTCTGGAAGCTTTTTTACAACTTAATTACAATAATAATGCCCTTCATTATAAATTGTTAAAGGTAAAAAGGTAAAGCAGTCCCGTTAAAAGCCTGGAGTGGCCTAGACGATTCCAGGAATTTAAGGTTCCAAGATTACATGACAGGATGATGGTAAAGTTGTCAACCTTATGCACCGGCCGCCTTTACCCCAAGAAAATGCTCCTGGTACTCATTTCTGTTAGAGGCTGAGTCGACCCCAGGGCCATAGTGCGATCGGGAGGATTATGTCAATGAAAAATTCCAATGGCACTATCTGCGATCGAACCAGCGACCTTCCGATTTGTAGCACAACACCTTAACCACTGTGCCACTGCGGCTCCCTTAATATAAGTTATCAGGACCATTATCCTTCGCTAGATACACCTGCAGGAACACTTAAACGGTATTCCAGGTGATTAGAAAACATAAATAAACACTTGTAATCTTCGATCGCTTGCTATTGGAGACTTCAAACTGGAAACTTGGATTATCTTGCAGTAGCTTTCTAAACATTTACTAATTTTATGTTAAATACGATACACATGATCTGGTGTACACTAATATTTACCACAGTCCTTCGGTCACAAAATTAAATTTACCTATTAAACGATCAAATGCATCATAAAGTATCGTTTTTGGAGGGCACTTTGTGATGATTAATGTTCTACTATACTCTCCATAAATAATTTTTGTCTACCCTGTATAATGAAATCAATGTTAAGTGGTGAAGGAACTAACAGTTGTTGTGACATACTACTGTAACAGCTGCTCATACTGCGTGCATTAAGAGCTACAAATTCCTCCTCTAGAATTCTGATAATTTAAAGTTCTATGTCAAGAAAAATACGTCTATAGCCCTTTTTAGATATGAAAATATTCCTCATGGAGTAGTTCCTGATTATCCCAAAGACTATTCCCTTCCCTAGAGGAAACACTATCCATAGCTGCGGTGTGAGTACGCCCCAGTTCTTATGTTGTACTGCACTACTTTGTAAAACGTTAAATCTCTACACTACGCAGCACCAATGAAAGCTACTTATCGACTAGGAGATATTATTTAAATAACATAATTTATATTGTACATTATGATAATATCAGCGTTGAACAATATAATAATATCGAACGGTTTCCTAATTATTACAGGCTGAAAGTGTAAAAGATGCTGCCTGGGGAATAGACTGGGTAGGAGCTCCAGTCCAATTTCAGCACTGTGTGTGCTTCATCATCGCGGCAGCCAACAGGGAGTTCAGACTGACAGCTGGGAAATTTGTGCCGGTGTGCAACTCGACTTTGATGAACGTAAGAACTCTCACTATTCAGTGAAACAATAGTGGATACAGAAAAAAAGAAATGACTGATTTAGGAAATTATATAAATCTGTCCTCATAGTTCCACGCTGATTATTCAGCTCCAGATTTCCCCCTACATTCATATATCGGCGTCAAAATTTACTTTCGAATGTAAACTGTCACTACAACAAGATATGTTCGGAAATTAATAATGTAATTACTTCGCTGACAATTAAACCGATAAATTTCTTACTGAGTAATGTACTTTAACTATACAAAAATCCGTTATGTATGTTCTGAGTTAAATATCCATTTGTTACCACTAATTTTACAAATGACAGATTGGGGGGGGGGGGGGTTGATGAAGAAGTTTGGGTGGAAATTTAGAAGAGGAATTAAAAAATCGGATTTGGCTACAAGCAAAAAAACTGCACGTTAAAGAAACATAACGATAACGTGATAAATTGATAAAAGCAACGCAAAAATATTCAAATATGGCGGAACACATGTGAAATGAAAGAGATGTACCCAGGGTCATGAACGCGAATTAAAGCATAAATGGGGAAAATAAGTGTAAATAATGTGCTGAAAATGATGGAAGAAACGGGATAGTGGGGATCAGATTACGAATACGGAAGCTAAGGGAAATTAAGGAGTCTTCGGATAAGAAGGTAAGGAAACGTTTTAAGAAAGCCAAAGATGGCCAGGGAGGCCGCTAAAATCATTTGGCCGAGAAGTAATGAGGCAGCAGCATTCACGAAGCTGTTCACAAGCGAAAAGAATCCAGAATTGAGAACTCCGAGTGGTATTTCACGTGAGATAAAACGTATGTTGAAAATAAAATGCGGAAAAAGCAACCGAGGTCCAAGAGGAATATAAATGGTTTTGATACATAGATTGACAGGTTGAATAATCTTCATGTCAGACTTAGAATAGAAAACACAACCAGGAGAAGTACATAAAGACCGGATTTAACAGTCACAAGCAGACAGATTTGTAGACGAATATCAACTACTAAATAATTTTGCTACTGTTGTTGCTGCTGCTGCTGATTTTGTTGTGGTCATTCTTAGTATTATTATCTTTATCATAATTACTATCATAATTATCGTTATTAAAGTTCTTAAGTTCAAAAGTGTTTACATGTAGTGAATTGCACTGAAGAACGTAGCAGGCATAAAATTCAGTTCTACATAAATATTTTAGCGTTCGTACACGAGGTTTTACGTAATTTCACTTCTGTTACAATTATTGTGTGTGTATTTATAGACACTATATTTATGTAGGGGAAGAGGCAAAATGTGACGTAGCAACAATTTTACAACCCGCACTTCACAACAACATGACCAGGACTGTTGATTAGACACGTGTCCATCTCTTGTTCATAACATGTTTTGAACGATGCCGTGACACCACAACATGCACTTCACAACAACATGACCAGGACTGTTGATTAGACACGTGTCCATCTCTTGTTCATAATGTACTTTGAACGATGCCGTGACACCAAAGGCAAGTGCTTGCATATTTTGTACATAGGATAGAAGGTGTAGACCATTAATAAAGGCAACATGGTATTCCCCAGCTCTGTCTGTAAACAACTAACATATTGTCCCATTTTAAAGCTCGCCATTTGAGTTGTAAATTATAACACAACGTTAGAATTACAATTGACAAAACAAAAATGGTGTATATTGTAGGTCACGGTGTGAGCGAATATGTGACATTAACTTAAACATCAGATTTCACTATAGATAACAAAAATGATGTCCAATGCAAAGAGCCTAAATTTACAAATAACTGACAGAAATCGTCATAAGAGACATTTATGCTATGCCGGCACATCAGTCTCGTAACAAATTAGGGACCATCATTATTAAAAGTTTATTCTAAATGCTTAATTGCATAGTTACATAAAAGTTGTAGATTTAACTCTAATAAAAATGCACAAACGTGCGCAGACATACCAGCCAGTCAGAATGTAACACTTATACCCAAATCCTAATTCCTGAAATGCAAACAAACCGGGACAGTTTCAGGTACCACACAGACACTCGACTTCTAGTCACAACATGCGTTACGTCACGTCACTGCGACATTAAAATGATATTATTATAACATTTGAAGGTAAATTTAAAAAATAACAACATATATTTCAGTAACTAAGAAGCACAGTGAATCATCTACGGCAAATTTTATGTATTAGCTGCAGTCAACACGTTATCTAATCAAAGAAATCGATGGCCAATTGTGTAAAACTCCTTCTGATATCACTGAAACTAATCCAGTGGCATGACGTAATGAATTTTCTGCACACCCCGAATCCACCCTGAGGAAATAAGAAGAGCTCCCTATAAAATAAAAATACTCATAATTCAGCCAAATTATTTACAAAGATTCCTTCAATACAACTTCCCAAACTTCCACATCGACACATCAACAATTTTCATTTATAACTGAAGAAAATAACTCACTTTTGTTAGGATAATAAAATTAATTATTAATAGCTCCCCAACACGTAAACTTTGTCTGAGGTAAGCTAAAGGACAACATGAAGTCTATCTGTAATCGTACATCATATAAGTAAACAGACAGTAATGCACGAACACCGGTTTTGTAATTCTCATTACAAAAAAATTGGTGTGTTTGGTACTTTGCTGTACACCCACTTACAACTACGAAGTCAAGAATGCGAACGTGTAGCGTGTGGGTTTCTTAATTGTGCGGCCAATTAAACTTTGTCAAACTAATTATCTGTATCAATATATAAGTAAACTCTCCTCATAAAAGTACAAAACTACTAATTCATACCAACACAAATCATATTTCCCATACTCACATTACAATGAAATGTACTTCAAGCTCTGCAAAAAACATAAAATTCAAAATGAATGTAATTAGTCGAAAGCGGAAAGATCAGAAATATGTTATCATACGTCCTAGTAAAGAAAATGTCCCGTGCAGCCTCTAAGTCTCGGTACTTCCTTCTACAGATAAATGTTAAGCATAAAATGTAACTAAACTTTAAATATCATTTTAAACATTCTTATAATTCCTAAACGACCATTTCAGATGTATGTAAATGTATATAATACATAGAATAATTTTCAATTACGTTAGGTTTAAAAGAAGATATCTTCGAATCTTCATCAACGCACGTTCCATAATAAACACATTCAACATATACATACTCCCCTGAGAAAGTCCTCACAGGATGAAACAAATACATTAAAAGAACAAACAGGAAAAGCAGATGCATATCTATTAAAGCACTAATATACGATTCGTTAACTTGAATTCTTGTGATTTCCAGCTTATGGCATTAGAAGTGCTTCAACAAATATCATCCCGCGCTAACAGCTACATCCTTTTTTTTTCAAATCATCAGACGCTCCAGAGACTGACTCGGTCATCAACATCAGGTTTGTGATATGACCCAACGTCCAAGCTAATAGGATGATACTTGATACGTATCAGAACCGGACTCGTGACACGACACAATCCGCGGCCTTGTACTGATATATAATACGGTGAGATTGGGCGTCGAATCATGTCATAAACTTTGAGATGGGGCGGGGTTCTTCTCTTAAAAGTAGCACGAGTTAAGCTATAAAATTGGTGCGGCTCCCAGCCCGAGAAGGTTTCAGTTAATTCTGTCCCCTTCAAAGCCATAAAACATACAATATATATTATAAAAAATCGTTTTCATGAAGTAGGAATGAAGATAGCTTTGTACCAAGCAGTCGTAGAAAGCCTACATATTTCCGTCTAATAGAAGCTTAATATAGCAGAAGATTTTACAGGACATTGTTTGTACAAATCAACTGCAATTAGTACTCAGTAAAAATTACAGATCATTTCCAGCAAAAAGCTGGAAACTAAGACAGAGAAAAAGAAAAATTTTGAAATTAATAATGCTCCAGAGTGGGTACGCAGCCTGTTACGTGTACACTTTGAGATGGGGCGGAGTTCTTCTCTTAAATGTAGCACGTGTTAATCTGTAATATTGGCCCAGCTCCCAGCCCGAGGAGGTTTCAGTTAATTCTGTTAATACATGTACACTTTAAAAGAGGTTAGGGTCAACGATCCTTCTGAAAAGAATTTTAGTGTTCTTCTTCAGCTTCTCCCTCCAAACAAATGAAGAGAATTTATTTCATATTAGCCCATCACCAATTACTTCCACGGCTCAACAAATCCACTATTCATTATCATCCTACACTACATGATTTGAGAAATTTTCTATTTTGTTGTAAGGGACATTATTATAAACAAATACAGTAATTTATTTATTTATTTAAGTGTCAATTGCATAAAAAATAAATTCAAATCTTTTCACATTAAAACATACGTGTATTACATTGTCCAAATAACATGTAGCCGCCTTTCTAATGCGTGGGTCTGAGGACGCTCGCGTGATCGCTTTGTGGGTTCGAAACCCAGCGTGCTCAAGGATATTTGTCGTCTCTGATTGTTGTGTTTTGCCCGGTAGAAGTATCTGCGACGAGGTGAGCTCTCGTCCAGTGACCTACAGACAGTAATGTGTCGTTTTGTGTGATCTGGAAAGCACAAGAACTAGGAGGCCATTGCCTAGCTCTGGTTGCAGAGCCACGTGAAAAAGCAGCTTTAAGAAGAGTAAGTTTCAATTAAATCCAGGATATCATTTCAAAGCAAGAGGTCCAGAATCAATGCTAAGTAACAAAAAAAATCTTAATACACATAACTATAATTTTGCCTTTCACTTTACCTGCGTTTGAAACTACGAGTCACACATTAAGGGAAGAACAGTGCATACAGGAAAATATTTAACACTAGGACAGCTTAAGTAGCTGAAGGATGGAGTAAATTCAATACTCAGGGGCTGCACGATATACACAATTCCGTTGATCAAGCCACGGAGTTGTGGATATGTGGGTCATGCAGAGAGACGGACGGACAGACGGACGGTCAGATGGACGGGAGGACGGACGGTCGGGCGGAAGGACGGACAGGCGGACGGACAGGCGGACGGACAGACAGGCGGACGGACGGATAGGCGGGCGAGCAGGCAGGCCGGCGGGCGGGCAGGCGGGCAGATGGATGGATACGTAGATAGACAGATGATATGTTGGAGAAGAAAATATGCACAGTATTATAGAAAGCAAAAATGCAAAAAAGGGCCGTTTAGAAACTTACATGTAGTTTGGATGACAAGGTAAAAATAGATCTGAAAATAGTTTCAGAAAATGTCTTGGAATAAACATACGTGGCCCAGGATAGAGGCAAAGGTGGGGTCTACTGAATACGGTACTGAACATGCGGTTTCTGTAGACTGTTGGGAACTTACTGGATGGCTGATCAACTTTTGCGGCACGACTAGGCTATGAAAAGTCAGTCAAAATTTTGATTAGTCACAATCCAATATGAGCGACATGCACCAAGTACATGGAAGTTAGAAACACATACAGACTCTTTAGTGGGAATTACTGACGCAGACGACGTAGACGTATATGGGAATGTAACATTTAAAACCAGCTTCAGAAGAGGGATGTCATGGTCTGGATCGAAACAATCTGTTTCCGCGTAGATTGCAGTTGTACATGACTGGTGACAGGTAAATAAACTTCCTTCCTGCCATACGAGAAATTTTTAATTACATGAGGAAAAATTTAAGGATCCGTCCTTAAAAAATTCATTGATTCTAAAATATCAGGATTTGTCAAAATAAACGTAAAACACTTCTCATTTCTATACTGTTACTGGAATTCAAAATCTTTTCCATTTTCAGGTTTCGAACATTTGTTTTTTAAACACCGGATATTTCATTTTTGTCCGCAGATGATAAGTCAGTCAGTGTCTTTCTTCATGTTCCTGCTCCAAGTCAAGGACAAGAATAGCAACACAAATCAAGGAATATAGTTATCTATTAGTTATCCTTCATGACAAATGTAGCAACTTTAGTTCTAGCAGAGAGGAGTTGAAGAAGGCGAGTCCTCGGCGCCTCAAAACCAAGAAATTCGGCTAAGGGAGCACACCCCTACAGAAAACGGGCATGTTTGGAGGCCCTGAGGTTAGCTACCACCAAACTTGCTCAGCGAGGGACTGGTTACCAATCCTGAGGACATCCTACAAAACTCAGAATCTCCAGAGGAAGCACAGAACTGTAGCACTAACTAATATTGTTTATATAATTGGTGTTCCACTTATTTCAAATAAAATTTATGTTATGTAGCAGACAAGATAATTCTTGGAAGAGGTACGAGCCAAACTTTCAGTACTGGTGGCAAGAACAGATGAAAGGATATAATGTATCTGCTTCTTCGGATAATTGTGAATTTCTACCGTAAGGGTCTATGTAAAGGAAGCTGTAATTTGTGCAACTAATGTTTCTATGTATGTGTGTTTGTTTGTTTTGATTACGTTTTACGATTGCGAAAAAAAAGGCAAGTGGGATAACTAACGAAACATAAATTTGCATCAAATATTGTTTGAAAATTCAAAAGCTGTTTCTGACGCCCACGACATGCTGATAAATAATTCGTGCTGTCCATAAGTGTAAAACACACAAACTCTTAATGGAATTTAAGTTCCAGAAAGGGGGAAAAATTTCGGTTGAGGGTTTTAGAGGTTCAGGAACTCCATCGTCAACTGGGACACATTTATATGTGAGCAAGGTGCGTCAAGACATCCAGGAGACAAGATAAGTACAATTAAGGATGCCCTAATCCGTAACATGGAGAATGTCAGGGGAAAACGACCACACAAATGGCGCATTCAGAAATGTCTTATGCACTATGACAAGCAGCTAGCCAGCACGTAATTATGTTTTCATTATTTCCTATCTGAAAACATACAGGGGTGGTCCTACAAACTCAGGACTAGTTCGAACCGACATTTTGCTGTTCGCAGAATATGAAAAACCACATAACCAGAACATTTGAGTTTACCGCAAATATGAAAACCTAATCGCAGGCGGTGTGTAGACTGCGTCACGAAAAGAATGATCCGCAGATTGTTCTAACAGTAGGACAGGAGGCAGGTTTACTGTGTAAACTGTAAAGGGGAGACTTTGAATGGGATTTACAGGCCTGTAACTAGAGTATGTGGTTTTTATCTTCGTACTGTCCCAATCCAAAAACTTTTGGTTCCTTCCTCATGTTTCTCCTTACTTACGGAAAGTACAAATTACCTGCCGCATTCCTCATTGTCTCTAAAAGTACAGCAGTACAAGAAATCACCACACTAACTAAACAAAATGTAAGAAACTATTTCCCCTTATAAAATACTTGGGAAATTATTAAATAAATGCCTGCCCAAATTCTACAAGTGGCAATACACTTTCCAGATTCTAGGTGACAAATTTGTACATTTTCAAGTGAAACCCGTTCAATTTCTTAAAGTTTCTTTCGATGCAGCATTTTTAAAGCTGAAATTAAAATACAAACAGCTTCTCCGCCGAGATTTTACAACCACAAGCCAACAAAGCAAGTAAGTTCATCAATACCACACTGAAGTGCAGAAGGAATAGCTCACGTCATATTCAACCCCCACGCCCCAAAACATTCATCCAGTTACATTACATATCGTCCATAGAATATAAACTACAGAAAATGTTGGAGAGCTCTGCGGAACCGATAATTTGTTGTGAAGAAAATGTCTTAAAAAATGCACGGGCAATAAACAAAAGAAATCGATAATAAAATGAAATATTAAACTCTATATTGTTAGAACAGTAACGACTGTGTTAATGTAACCGATATATCTTTATTTTATGATGGAAGATCATGCACTCAATAAGCAGTGAATGCTTATAATTACAGAATAATTACTAGAATTTACCATCACGTGTTTTTACGTCACCAATACAATTCCTTTTGAAAATACGTTTTCTTAAGGGATTGACTTGGTGAAAGCCATTCCGAAAACTTTATATTAAACTAAAAGCAACATGCCTTACTAAGTAGTTTCAGTTTATGTTATGCGACACTAGAATCCGCAAACTGCAAAATATGTTAAGATCGAGTTGAATTAAAATTTCGACTGTGGAATTGCACAGTACACATTAGTAAGACCGTCAGTGGTAAAAGGGTAGGACGTTTTGTAACGAATGAACACTAACAAATTTAAAGTTTGCTTAGCAGTATAGTCTACATGATTGGTGAAATGAAACTGCAGTGTCTAAAGATAAATCCAGGTCCTATACGCACCCTTAACTAGCAACAGTTGTAGTATATAATTTGCATCCGATGTACATACAGTTTGTGTTGTGAGTAAAAATTATAAAAGTAGTTTTGTCTACAATCTGTTACCTGCCTTTGTCCAAGCACCACTTTGAACAGCGTCAATATCGAACTGCAAGAGTTCACAGTCCTCGACATGACTAATATTATTGAAGAATTTAAAATCCTCAGTCAATAAGACAGACCTGGTGTGACAATCGGAATCGCAAACAGCATTAATATATAAATTAAACGATAAGGGACCTAAGATACATCACTGACGGACACCAGACGTGTTAGTGTATTAACTGAAAAGAGAAAAAGACAGAAAATGGAGTTTGAATGTAAGTAAATCAGTTACGAAGAATATTAACGTAATTAGCACATACGGAAAGAGAAACAAAGTCAAATGTACACGTCAGATCAAAATATACAGTTTCAATTGCGTCGGCTGTCATACTAGTAACAGTAAATACGGACACTTGCAGACTGATAATGAATTTGCTACATTTCTTGCGTATAAACACCGATAACTTCACCTTTCCCAATTTTCAGCTCTATCGGATGTCTACGCTGCCACAATACCACTTATTTTTAATTAGATTTTTAACAAGAATTTTAAAATTTAATTTAACAAAGACATAAACTGCTGTATCGAAACTCATTATTCACAGAATTACTGTACGCTGCCTAAGATTAAGACGCTACCGATTATCATTTGTGAATGACAGCACTTCACCAAACACTGTCACAAGAGAAACGACTGCAGCTGCACTCTGTTAGCGAACACAACAAGGTGTTAACAATAACGTATTTCATCCGCAGCTGACTTGTCTATTTCGTGAGAATGCTGTTAAGGAAAATATCGTCAGTTCTGCCGGGTTTGAGACAGGTGCGTCGGTCCTGAATCATGCGTCCAGCAGTGGAGCAGCAGCAGCAGCGCCCGAAGCCGCGATGCTTTGAATGAAATGCTAATCTAGTAAGGTGACGGAAGATCAAACATTTCAGCACAATGAATCATTTTACGACACTTCGTGCGTTGCCATCATCGACGTTGTACAGGTGGTAACTGAAGGCCTCTGTAATGGCCGATCAATCCGCAAAATCGTCAAAACATCCTACAACCGCAGTCTTATCAGCCATTCGTGGGGGGGGGGCTCTATATTTTTACACCCAAATATGCTGCTAACCATTCGTCATCGAATACCCTTCAGTGACCGTCTTCACTTAAAGTGTGAGACCAACTTCAGGAATAAATAAAACAAAACGCAAAATCAGAGTTTTGTATAGATCGACCACAATACTTCGGATGAAAGGTAAAAGAATAAAAAATAAAATAA
>Ga0123355_10014069_pt1 | contig 12484 bp, 6 predicted proteins | sample TergutEmb28metaG_3_FD_89872 | JGI IMG/M metagenome (GOLD analysis project Ga0123355, IMG submission 89872) | Embiratermes neotenicus P1 segment gut microbial communities from Petit-Saut dam, French Guiana - Emb289 P1 | ecosystem: Host-associated > Arthropoda: Insects > Digestive system > Gut ...
ACAACACAACACAACACAACACAACACAACACAACACATCACAACACAACACAACACAACACAACACAACACAACACAACACAACACAACACAACACAACACAACACAACACAGCACAGCACAACACAACACAACACAACACAACACCACACAACACAAGCAAGAAGACGAAAAATACCTTATAAGCAGAAAAGTACACAATATAGAGCATGACATCTACAAACATACAGAATTTTTTAAACAAACACCACCCTAGGATGAACTGTATAGCTCGAAACCTGCTGTGATTCTTTATGTAGCTATCTAAGATTGAATTTTATGTAGCCATCTGTGACACAGCACAGATTGGTGTTCTGGTAGGTTAAAGTCCCTGTCACTTTTCGGCTGGAATTTCATTAAACAGCACAGCGGGATGTCAACAGTGATAATTCTTTGATAGAGTTTCAGTCTTACACGCCGAGTCAGAAGATTACTTAAAGTTGCTTTTGAAATCAGGCATCAAGTATGAGAAATTTCCTAGAATATGTCATCTTCTGTGCCATCACGATCATGTGTGATGTAGCATTTCTTAACCAACGGACACCAAACACTGAACAGTGCCAAATTTACAGCCCCGCGCCTCCCAAATTCCCTTCCTGCCTGGTGACACTAAGGAAACTTCAAATACGCCACAAGGAGTACAGATGTAAGAGTGAAAACACACCGACCTCTCTCTGTCGAATAGTGTCAGTTAACAGTAAATTCACTTTGCATCTGCATCCCCCCAAGCCGCCCTCAGTTGCACTAAACTGGTACATTGTTAGATGTTACGATATTTATGACAGCGGAAACATGTGAACGTAGAAATACGAGAATTAGAATTCTGTGAACTGCACTTTTATCCAAGCCCGTTTCTTCTGCAATCATCCTGACACTCAATTGGCGATCTTCCGCCATCACAGCTCACACCACTTCCACATTTTGATCATTTGTTGACGAGATTGGTCTTCCAGAACGAGGGTCGTCTTCAACATTTTCTCGGTCCTCTTTGAAAGCTTTGTGCCACTTAAAAACCATAGTCCTCGATAGAGTGGCATCTCCATAAGCTTCGGTTAAAGAAGCAAATGTCTCTGTGGCAGATTTGTTGAGTTTCACACAAAACCTGATAGCGTACCGTTGTTCAATATTTTCCTGCATCGCGAACGTAACGAGGTGTTAAAACACGACCGCAAACAACAGCAGTAGCGCACGACTGACCCGACCAATCCAGTTGAAACAAGTATGAACACGTAGCCAAGGTCACTACCAACACGCCAATATACATCAACGAGGTGCTACGCTACCAATTCGTACATAGGAAAATCAGTACACTTACTTTTGAGACAGACCATGTAGTTTCTGAAGCTCCTGTGTTCATGTCTGTCCCAAGTCTGAGTGTTGTGGAAATTGTAGCCAAACATTTTTTGTGCATTTGTTAATCAGGCAAAATGATTGCCAGCCCTCAGTTATGGGCGGCTCAAAGCCACCCGTGTACATTAGAATGACGACTAAGTGGAGTGGTCATATCTCGAGTCCTTGCCGTCCGTCAAAAGACTCACAGCACAGTTTCATCCAAGAAAACTTCACTGAAGGACGGAAGATCATTGCTCCAGAAATCTTTAAGGTTCGATTACCCTAAGAGCAACCGACACAGGAAAATGATAGTCTAATTGGCTAATTCCTAAAACGCGTGGGCACTTCATGAAGTACTTGTAATGCAACACAGGGTGAAGGGACGTTCTGATATACGAAAGAAGAACCCGAGCTCGAAAGTCAGGTGTATACCATAGTGAGTTATCTTGACAAGATATGCATATAGTTCAACATTAACAAACGAGGAGGTCAGGTGATTATTGAGGTGCGCTAGTGATCAGCTCATTGTACTGTTACAGCTATGCCGTTGAATTCCTAAAGCTGTTAACTTGACTCCATATACAGAATGACAGTGGTAATAAAATAAAAATTCGGATATAACCAAAAAAAACTTTATAAAATTCGATGAACCCCACCCTATTCCGAAGAAGCCGCACCCACTGTACTGAGCAGGACAGGGACACAAACGTACACAGGCGGTGAGCGTGTACAATATGATTAGTGTTTAGTGTAGTTTTCGTGCAGTGTGGTCCTGTTAGTGATAAAAATATAAAGTATAGGAGTAGAAAATTTATTATTATTATTACAATTTTTGTTGAGAGAAAATTGAAAGTTAGTCAAATTGATTCTAGTCTGTTTTTATTTGTCGTGTATTTTTCCTGTTTCTTTGTGTTTGTGTATTGATTTATGTGTGTGTTTCTTTACTAATTTGCCTTGTGTTCTAGCCTGAATGTCAATAAACTGGATTGAATTGAACGGAATGGAACCCTACTACCAATATATTCAAGAGCAGAGCGTCTCTTTGACTATTCCTTACTTTAGAATTTTCAGTACGATCCGTGCTCTTTGTTACTGGATGTGGTTTGTTTTGTTATTACTGCTGTATGTGGTTTTGTTTGTGGGTTGTTATTTGATGTATTTATGTTCTTGTGCTCTCTGTGAAACAGGCCTCATTGGGTGTTGTGCAGCACGTGGGAGTTAAAGGTCTGAATTGAATTGAACTGAATTGAATTGCTGAACCCACTTGCTGTTCATTTACATCTTCAAAAGAGCTTGTCACTGACAAAGAATCCAATCCATTCTGCAAATCTGTTATACTTAGCATCCATTTTATTATTATCTCTCTATCCACGTTCATGTCTCCAAACTAGTCTCTCCTAATTTAAGATCTCAGGGTGAATTTCTGTAAGAATTTCTTATATCCCCATATGTGGTGCCAGTGAGTATGCCCTCAGAGGCTCTTAGAATAGCTACGACGATTCGAATTTCAAGTAGACCTATTTGTCTGTTACTCCCAGCTTTCCAAGTAATCTATCCCATTCCCAGACCAGCTGTGACATTTGTTAATATGCTGATGTTATGCGACGACACATCGCAAGACCCCTTCCCAAATTACAATGTGCAGGACCATCCGTTGTAGCTGTAAGCAATTGCTTATTCAGTAATACACAAACTACCTCCGCTTCCTCATGGATATTTTACCTTTCCTATCAGCATCACAGTATCCTGTACAGCACCTAAAAATCTGAAGAACAAATAACATTGATTTTAATAAATGGCATTGTGATTATATAAAGAATAACAAAGAATGGAAACACAACCAAAATCTCTGTTAGCATGCACGCTTAAACATATGGCTTTATCAGTTATGGCTGGCTTTTATATTGCCAAGAGTAAGGAGTGAAATTGGTCTTGTATTTTTCTGTTAAAGTCTTCCTTAGAGAGGAGCAGGAAACTCAAATGTGAAATGTTTGCTTCTAGGTGTAGTAGATATGACTGTCATCTGCAGCCGGGCGTCGTTTAAGCCTTTTGCCTTCTGAGTACACACCACGTCGCGGTGACGAGGGACTCGCCATCACATTAGACTGTACCCTTTTTAACCCAGCTCAGTTTTCTGAATATCGAAATAGGATATTCTACCTTGAAAATAGGATTATGATAACACAAGGCTTTGGATGTATCTTCTTTTTCTTGGGTAATCAGAAGTTTGAAACTGAATGGAATGACTAATACTTGTTAGTGGTAAAGAATGGACGGAGTGGACGTCTCAGTACGCCTGTTGGAATCTTTCTTTTATCGCTGTTTGAACATACGTAATAGTACAGGCATTCACTTCACACTGTGTGTACTGGAAACAGCATAACCGCAGAGTGAACCTGTTTGTGTCGAGATACGGACAAATGACTCATTACCGCGACTCACATTGTCCACTGCTGATATATGTGTATAGTTACTTATTTGCGTGACAAGCTGCGTAAACGACTCAGTAAGATTCATGTTACGGTCTTCTAGGTTATGACACACGCAGTTTGGCACACAGTACAAGCGTTTTGGGTTGCTTACATATGCAGAGTAGATGTGGCATTTTGGTACTGAGTACCAGCATTTGAGGCTTCTTACGTCTGTAGAGTAAATGTGGAAACTATAGTACTCACTTCTAGCGGTAGGGGCTGCTTACATCTGGAGAGTAGATGCGGGCACTTTGATTCTGAGTACCAGCGGTTGGGACTACTGACGTCTGCAGAGTATACGCGGACAATTTGGTACCGGGTAGCAACGGTTTAGGTGGCTTACGAGGTACATCTGTTGAGTAGATGTGGACAGTTTGTTCCCCCGAAACTTTAGTGTCCAGTTGTTATACTATGGATGTTTTAAATAAGAAGGCATTAGTATGTAGCCTTACTGCCTTGAAAGCAGAGGATTTCTCCCGACGACTTCCAGTCTAGACCAGATGCCGTATACTCGTAATGGCTTCGTCTGTTATGTGGTCTGTGAAATTACACCTGCAGACCGGCAGAACCTTGACGTGGTTCTTCAGCTGAGCGACTGGAAGAAGGCGTCAAAACATGTTCGTAGGAGAACAGCAGGAACCATTACTAGAAAATTGTGAAGAGAGAATACCAACAAGATGCAACAATTCAGATGTTTATTGTCAACTTCAGATGTTTATTATCAACTACTGTCTTAACATGTTTCGGACATCATTATGCCCATCATCAGGAGAACAAAGACCGTGTATTACTGCATATGGTGTTTGCGCTGTTAGTGCTGGATGTGGCTGGCTGCAGTTGTGGGGTGTTGCGTTGTAGGGTGCGGGCATTGTGAAGGTTACTGTTCGACGCAGTCGAACAGTAACCTTCACAGTAACCTAATTCGAACCGGATGACACCGCGATGTGTCAGCCGAGAACCTATAATGTGCTCAGTGTAAAGTACGTATATAATGTGTGCTTATTAAAAAAGCGTGGTTGGAAGCTCCAACATGTTTCACGCGAACTTCATCCTGTGATAAGCGAAGTGATTCTAAGGTGAGTCGGAATAGTTTTGTGAACTTGAGTAAAATAGACAAATTGAGACTTTCCTATTTCCATGCCTCTGTTCGTGTGCATGACGTGCTTGTTGGAAACGGTCGTTCCACGCAGTTTTTTTTTCTCATGAATTGCTTTTCAGTACGCCTAACATAAAAATTACTGTCTCTTTCTCCTCCTCCCTTCACTTAAGGGCTGGGCGAATCAGTATAGAAACTAATTAAAAACTTTTCGTGCAGACATAACGTTTAAATACAAACTCACAGAAAAAAGGGGATAAAAACCCACGCTACTACGTTATTGTGTGTTACAACGAAAAAGAAGGAAAAACACAAGCAGTGACGAAATATACAGTTTCTTTTCGTTGTGTCTTTGATATTTTGTATGCTACAGATTATTACATCCTTAAAATCGCCTATAAAATACATACCTGCCAATTATAGTGGAAGCCCACTGTGTTCTCAGTCAGTTACGAACTGAATCTTTAACTAAAGCTACTTTAATTTTAGTATTCATGGGGTTAATACTGTGTTGTTAGATACCGCGTTTTGTATTCTGTCTCTTACGCCCCCGTCTGCTATTGTGCTGCCTTCCGTGTCTCGCAGATTAAGGTGTTAAATGGGTAGTTTGAATGCTGTTACGTGCGTTAGCTTATGAAAAGAACGAAAATGTTAAAAACATTTCCAAAGTTGTTTCATTTTGAGTCCAGACCTTTGTGAAGCATGACAATTTTAAGGGAATTTTTAAAAGGCGTAATTCCTTTGCGACCTGCTGTGAATTTTGTTTCAAAAACGCAGTGTGGGACACCAAGGTGAACAGAGCTTTGTACTGGGTTTGAAGATCCTTCATGAGAAATCTCACTTCTTCACAACGAACCGAATAATTACAAAACAATCCCCTGTTCCGTGACAGAAAACGTACCTGAGAAAAATGACGTAAGAAAGTTGCTTCAAGTACATTAGAAAATTTTAAACCGAAAGACCAAATCTTTCGTCTATGTATGAGCATTTTTGTGAAATAAGATAGCTTGTCTGGTAGCAGGATTTTGTGAAATTAATGGAAACTTTAGGTGGATACGTAATGACTAAGAAATATATTAAAAATGAATTATGGAGCTGACCTGAAACAGAAAGTGATAAATGACGATTTTGTATCAAAAGAATGGATATGAATTCGTACATAAATGTGATAGACGTTAGAGAAAACAAGAAAGAAATACAGGAAATTTTTGTAAAAAGTAATTTGATACAAAAACAGAAGACCATAAAAATACAAATTTAGATATAGACGATCTTAAACCGTGACAACCACGGTTTGGATAGTTGCAGAATAAAGACCAACTTGATGTCACTTGCTATTTTATTTCACTTCTTATGTGCTCAACACGTTTCGGACATTAATATACCCATCATCAGGAGCTTGTGACTATTCTGGTGAATTACCACATTGTTCGTATTGGCCTGCAACATGGATATCAATCCAACCCAACCACACCGAAACTCCATCACACATCGAACCAAGAACAATACGACCAATGTGGTAATTCAACAGAATAGTCGCAAGCTCCTGATGATGGACATATTAATGTTCGAAACATGTTGAGGACATAAGAAGTGAAATGAAATAAAACAGCAAGTGACATCAAGTTGGTCTTTTATTCTTCAACTATTACAATGATGCACGGTCTGATAAACATAATATTCACGATTTGAATCTTTACCAGCCGACACGGTGTAATGTCCGAGAAGATTTGAATTGTTAACGACACCAATTTAGAAAACTCTGGTCTCTGTATGTGGTATAAGTCAACAAACCGAGAGATCTACCGAAATTAAACTTTTTTGCTGCGGCTATCCTGATCAACATAATTGCTATTCAAAATGAATTTTGAACTGTCTAGACCCAGAATACGTTCCGGTGTTTCTATCGGCCATTCTTTCTATGTCAACAGCATTAATTTATCTCACGTAAATTAAAATTTTTATTATTTTGGGGCTTTTTGATCTAAATTGTATAGGAGAAACATTATGTGAAATTTATATTTTGGATAAATATTCTTGAAAGTAATTGAAATTATTTCGCGTTACAAATCAAAATGAAAACTCTATATAAGCACAAAGTTATTGTTGTTATTTGTGTGTGTGTGTGTGTGTGAGTGTGAACGTGGTGACTAACAGTAAGGAATGCATAGACTCTTCCACTGCAACTAGGACAAGGCATCTCAGAATATGATTAGAACGTATCGATAACTTACGTGAAATTTTAATAGCCCGAAGAAACATATTACGCCTAAGGGCGAACCCTAAAGTGTAGAACTCAGTCTGTCAGACTGCAGCGAGGCTGTTACGGTTTGTTGAAAAGTGTGTAGCACAGGAAGTATGTACGAGTATTTGTGTATACATGGCAGTGTGCCATAGAACTCGCTCGTCTGGAATAACACTTCGCGTCTGTGGGCAATCGGGCTTCCGAAATTTCGAAAGAGCGTAATGTCTTCCCATCCTAAAAATGAATTGACCACATCGTTAAATGAAGTACTTTTTCAGAAGCTGCTCAAAAACTTCATTTCCTTTTACGGAATCCGAAGTTTCCTTGCAGTGTTATTAAGGGCTTGTCTCCAGCCCTGAGCTCCTTAATCCTTCCGCAGCACCGCCACTCTTCATTTACCACAACTGCCATTGATCCACTACTCCAGCCTTCTATGCTGTACTTCCCGTATATCGCACCTACTTACTTCCTCACGTATCATTGTCGGGAACTACCATAACGAACAGCAAACCTTTCCGAAATTTTGGCTCCAGTTTACCAATCTAAAAGACGTCATATCACAGAAGAACGGAATAATCATTAGCGTCTCTCCGAGATCTTCTAATCACGCATTAATTAGTACAGTCAATACCGACACAGCCTGTTTCTTCAGATATATTTGGACATTACATTCAATGTTCAATGGAACAGAATTTTTCTCGGGAGGGTAACATTTCCTCGGTCAGTTAAGAAATTCCCTGCGTTATATGAAACCACATGTTCATTACCGCCTTTCCGAAAGTCCGCAACTTGTCCCTGTTCTGAGTGACATAAATCCAGTAAACAGTTCCCTCCCCTGTCCTATTTCTTTATGGTCAATTTTAATGTCATTCACCCCAATTTTAAAGTCATTCACCCTTTTTCAGCCTGCGTCAGTGTTTTAACCACAAAACTGATTTTAGGAATTGTAAAATTTTATAATAATAATAATAATAATAATAATAATAATATATAAAATTCCTGCTATATAAGTTGAAGAGTAAGATACACATGCAAAAAAAACTTACGAGCTCCCTGAAAGTGGCAAACAGCTAGACCGAAACAATTCGGCGCATTAATTTACAAAGAAAAGCTTTGTGCAAAAAGTTGGTATTGAATTTTACAAGGACAATAAACCTTTAGATTTCATAATGAACGGGAAATTTATTAATTCAGTATCGAGCATTACTGCTCTAAGAAGATTCCTTAACTTGTATGTCATACAGCGTGTTGCGCCATTACCTTCCGGAAGATGCCGTTTCTTTGCTAAATGATATTTAGGCGAATTGCCTTTACCCCTTACAACTAAGCGGTTAATTTATGTGCGATCAATTTTGCCATTAAAAACTGTGCATTTTACCAATTCCATTCATTTATGTTTTTTACATGATAGTCAGAGTTTATTTCCTACACAACAATTAACTGTTTGGCTTTAAAATAAAATGGTTTATATTCCGTCGAAAGACAACAATGGTATACAATCAACAGTACAGCTACGTTTTTCCGTTTTTTCTAGACCATCTTCATGCCAATAGTATTTTGTGCTATTGCTGTGTTTCAATGGAATAAAAGCCATATTATTTTGAATATTAAAACACAACGGGATATCTTCTATTAAAATAAATTATTGGTTTTTAGAACGGAAACATCTGTGAGATAGAAATTGAATTTTTAAACGCCATAATTAAATTAATTGTGACCCTTGAAAGGTTAATTAAAGTAGTTTAGGTGTCTACGGCCTTTGTCTAAGAATAGTTGCGTAAAATAAAACAAACACAGCCAATTCATTTCCACGAATTTTCTATAGTATAACTGAAGAATAAAAACCAACTAGATGCCACTTGTATTTTATTGTACTTCTTATAGGCTCAACATGTTTCGGACACTACTATGCCCAGCATCAGGAGCTCGCGACTATAATGTTGATTACCACATTTATCGTTTCGTTCTTGGTTTGCTGTAGATTGGAGGTTAGGTGCGGTTAGGCTGGAGTAGTGTCCGGGCTGCAGCCCGGACACTACTCCAGCCTAACCAGCTCCTGATGATGGACATACTAGTAACCGAAACATGTTGAGCCTATGAGAAGTACAATAAAATAACAAGCGGTATCTAGTTGGTTTTTATTCTTCAGTTATCACAATGATGCACGGTCTAACAAACATCAAATTTCTAAAGCGTGCTTGAGGTGATTTGCATGTTTTCTTGCATTTGTGAACACAATCCGCCATGTATTTATACTTGATTACTGGGATCGAACAAGGGAGCATTGTACTGTGAGGCAGTCAGTGGCAGCTGCGCTGACAAGGGCATGGACGTTCGAAACTACAAACTTACTCCATTTCTAGGAAAGCAAGTATTCGTAGAATTTGCTGTGTGTGTGTACTATAGGTTTGCGAATCTTGTTAAAATGTTCCCACATTGAATGATATTAAGCACGCACATCCGCAACGATGTAGTTTGTATTCTTCTTAATAGCTGCTAACACTAGATAACTCAGAAATAGTGTTTCGATTCCCTGAAGTAGTAAAAAGTTTGTTTTGTTCGCAGTGTCCAACCTCACGTTCAGATGTTTCTGTTGATTTTTTCTCTTGGCGTAAAGTGGCCGGAACGTGAAGCTGACCTTTCACTACTGTCTAGTGCGCGGAAGTTAAGAATCAGAGGATCTTGCCCTCTGCTTCCTCATACTATTTCAGGCTTGCAAAGGAACAAGTATAACTTTTTTCTTAAACTTCAACAAACCACCGTATCTGCTCTGGAACAACCAAAGCTGTCATCCAGTGGGTACGGGCATTACGAGAGGGCACAATTTCAGAACCTTGGCTCAGAGAGTTCGAAAACTGTCGAATGGACGTCCATGATGGTAGCGCCGTTCGGCCCAGAGCATCAGGGAAAGATTTAAGCGCTGCTTAGTTAAAGGAACTGATTTTGATATACTTCGGGGATAGAAGGTTCCGCGACAGTGAGTAAGTGGAAGTGTTTTGTCGTAAATGGTTGCGAAAGCAAGAACCTGTTTTATACAGCGACGGAATTCTTCGTCTCGTTTCAAGATGAGAAGAATGTGTCAATGACCTCGGCGATTATGTTGAAAAAATATTGTACCTCAGTAGAATGTGTGGACTGTCTTTAACGTCGTAATGTCTTCTCATTCAATTTGTGTGCCCTGGAGAATCTTGTTTGTTTTGAACGCCCTTCTCATCCTTCGTAAGCAAGAGGGCGCGTCATTTTACACAGCAACAAGACGGAGTTTTAACACCAACACTTCGGATAGTGTTGCGTTTTAAGATTTGTGTTTTGAGTCACGCGAAGACCAAACAGGCGGTTTCTTGCAGCCCACGCACGCACGTACGCATCTGACCGCTTATTTGCACTCTGCGACATGCCGTCCTGTCGTCACTGTCACTTCCATGCACGAGCGATGTAACAACGCTCGTGTGACCTTAAACTCAGCCTAACTTCGACTGAGTTGTTTCGAAGAAGACGAAAAAACCGCGGACGAATTAAACGAGCTGTCATGGTTTCTTTCCTTCCTTCAGCTGCCCGCCTGATGACTGGTTTCGAGTGGGTTATGACTTCTAATTTGGTTCGTAATGAAGCAACTGTAGTAGAGCGTTATCGTGGGGGTCACATTTCGGGCATCTGATTGCGTGGAATTACACTAGTTGATTTGTTGCCTTTCGGAATAATGCAGATATAGTCCAAATGCAGCGTTACAAACTAAAGTATGCGATATCGTTATTATTGTTTGCTGTTCCGTGATACAAGGCAGTCAGTAGTTCGCTTTAAATGTTACGAAACGCTTTCAGAAAATTAATTACAATAAGAGCCGTCTGTCTGTCTTTATCTGTCTGTCTACTGTCCGTAATTTGAATAGGCCAATGTATAGAAAGTTGGACACAAAATACTGGCACAGAGGTCAGTAGTTTTCGTCGTGAAATGCATCTGAATACTTGGTTTATATGTGGTAATGTTCATAAGAGGGGCAAAGGTAAAGTTTGCTGTGCGCCTTTTTTTAAGCGTCACTCACGAATGCGTGTGAAGGAGTACGGAATTGCTCTTCTCATCTGTAACGTCCTCGCTGGGTGAGGCTGTGCTTGTCTTCGCGCCGTCGCTGTTGCTTTAATCTCGGAAGAAAGCTAACTGTACCCATCGTACGCGAGGCTGAGTGGGGACACACAGTCGTTCGGGACGGCTTGGCGAAGAGAATAAGAAGTGTCTGACCTCTGTTGAAAAAATAGATTAAATGCCTGTCGAATAAAAGAGTTTAGACTACGTGAATATTTTTGAGATTTAAATTAAGATTTTATGGGGAAAAGGAAGGAAGTAAGCAACAATATCACAGAATCTGCAAAGCAAGTTTCAAAGTGTGTCTTATGTTCCGTTCATAAGCGGTCTAAAAGAACGTCGCTTCTTGTATTACACGTCATCAAATATCAAACACGTGAAGTAGCACACCTCCTCAGGGTGGTGAAGCATACGGAAGATTTAAAAACACGTATTGAAACTTCAGACTGATAAATCAGCAATGAGTGTCTGAAGTTAATGCTTCACTCACTCATTCACTCTTGCACACATTTATCTAGATTACTGTAAAGATAAAAATAATTCCCGTTTAACTTCATCCAGAATTTCCCAGAAGTCATTTCCTGTCCCAATTCTGGAGAGGAGCTGTAACTGATATTAATGTGAATAAACTGTTTGTTAAACATCACATTTAATTTCAGCATTTAGGTTCGACGTGTGAATATAATTTACTGATATCGGTCGATATCGATGAATTGGTTGGTTATGATACCGGTAAATGTATTCGATGTCGATACGGACACAGCTTATCGATATATCGCATAACTTCTTGTCAAAATAAAATTAAACTCCTTGTCCTAGTAACAGCTTCGTTGCACTCATTGCAAGTATTCAGAGGAGATGTCTCAGTGAAGTTCTAGAGACAGACGTACGTCTGTGATTATTCACGGGATTTCAGTCAGGAAAATGAAAATAATGAAGCTTGTACCCTTTAAGGGTAAGTCCTGTTGTTTATAATTGTTACATACTTTAGATATTAAAGTTACACGTGCAGTTTCTGATTGTGATATATATTATTAGTTATGAAAGCTTGTGAAATAAATGATGTTATACAATAAATGCTTTATTCTCCAACTAAGACACTCAATTATATAGAATCCTTCAGTTGCTAAAAACCAATTAAACGTACAAACGTCGCTCCAACATGCTTCGGTTCACGTAGGAACCTTCATCAGGGAGCTACAACCAGTGCTTAGCTAAAAT
>Ga0123355_10014070_pt1 | contig 12483 bp, 9 predicted proteins | sample TergutEmb28metaG_3_FD_89872 | JGI IMG/M metagenome (GOLD analysis project Ga0123355, IMG submission 89872) | Embiratermes neotenicus P1 segment gut microbial communities from Petit-Saut dam, French Guiana - Emb289 P1 | ecosystem: Host-associated > Arthropoda: Insects > Digestive system > Gut ...
ATATTGTGCGGGTGATAAAATCGAGAAGAATGAGATGGGCTGGGCATGTGGTGCGTATGGGTGAGGAGAGGGGGGTGTACAGGGTCTTGGTGGGGAAACCGGAGGGAAGGAGGCCACTGGGGATACCTAGGCGTAGATGGGCGGATAATATTAGGATGTATCTCCAGGAGGTGGGATGTGTGTATATGGACTGGATTGGGCTGGCCCAGGGTAGAGACAGGTGGCGGACGTTTGTGAGTGCGGTAATGAACCTTCGGATTCCGTGAAATGCGGGGAGTTTCTTGACTAGCTGCAGACCAGTTAGCTTCTCAAGAAGGACTCTGCACCATGGAGTAAGTAAGTAAGTACTGTTGTTCTGTCGGTTTCCTTACCGGCGTCATGTCAACCACACATTACCAGTGTGGAGTGCGAAGTTCCTTCTGGGTCAAGAAGAGCATTAAACACAGATTCCTGAAACCACTTGCAATACCGAATTCTTGCTTTATAATCGTTTTTGTAGGGTGGAACTTTTAACAGTTTATTGTCAACCTGGATCGTAACTCCCGACATTCCGTACTGAGTAGCCAAATACCTAACGACTTTCAGAATTGAGTATCAGTAGCATGAAGTTTTCCCTGGATTAGTGCTTTTTTCTTTTGGAGCTTTGTTTTTGTCTAACACTGACCCCGTTTTACGATATTTACCACTGTTCTTTAATTGTTTCTGTGGAAGGCATTGCAGTTTCTGGAAAACGCATATGAAGCTTCCTTCAACATTTCCACCACGAAATAACTAGGATGTACTGTGCATACATACTTTTTTCATATCCTGCATTTTATGTTATTTCACGACAGTACCGTTTTGTCATATGCGTAGAGGGACCCACTGTTCTACGAAACACGTGCGTTGAGTGGAGTCAACGTGGGAAGTATGCTTACAGCAAAATGGGGGCCACGTTTTATGCAGTGCTGCGTAGGCAGTGGATAATCAGGTTTCATGAACGTGTTAGTAGATTTTAGGTTTGCGCGGTTATCGAGGTAGCCATTGCTCTTAAGTACCACGCTGTGAAAGCATAAGTAGTGGAGGTGGTGCTCCAGGTATTCTTAATCTCGGCATTCCGTGCAGGTGGTCAGCTTCACGGCTCTCCATCGAGTAGACAGCCCCCGTTCCCCATTGGACATTTTCGAGAATACAGAAAGCCTCCTCTTGCCGGGATTCGAGCCACCATTTGTGTCTATCTGCCATCGTGTAGCCTAATCGTTACACCGACTGGCATAGTATCTCGGCTGTGGGTTTTCACGGCGGTGTGATTTCGACAGTGAATGTAAACTGCGTGTTTTAAAACATTACTCTTACGATTATTGCAGTGATCAGAACAACAGTGGCGCGACGGTTGTGGAAACAGCTCAGTTATAGTAGTAGTAGTAGTAGTAGCAGCAGCAGTAGCAGAAGTAGTAGCAGTAGTAGTAGTTGTTGATAATATTATTTTTTCTGCTGTTTGTGAAGCATGTGTAACTGACCTTTGGCTGTTTTTATCATTGCGTTGAACGACTGCGTAAATAAATATTAGTACGAACACACATACTCGTCGATATAGCATCTAGACGAGCGTTTTCCGGGTGTGATTAGGTGTATGGTGAAAAAATAGACACCAGAAATCGTATATTTTTCATTGAATTCGTAAGTACAGTATTTGATCATTTTAAAGATCCTGTTCATATAAGGATTTTTATAAGTACCGTCCATTTGATTACGAACAGATCTCGTTGCCCTGGCTTTTGTTTGCTAAATGAGGGACCATGAACGTGTGTGTACCGTAAATATTTGCTCAGTTAAGTAGTGTTCCTTGACCAAGAAGGCTTGGGAAACGCTGATCCAGACTATTAGTGTGGGCCATCAGGTGATGTTGGTTCGATTGCCGGATTTAACCTTTGAAGTGTTATAAGTGTTGCACCATGAGGGCTTAGTCCTCTCCACTTTCCGTAGGATATTTTACGGCCTACTTTTTTTATCTTAAGAAGAAGAATGTTGGCTTATGAAATCTCCATGTTGTGGGTTACATCTTTTCAGTATTGATACCATTTTACTGCTGTTCAGGGAGTGTATCATTGTAGGTCTCCCCGACGTAATTGCGTTGCCACAATCAGTAGTAGCAACCTACTGAACGCGCGTGCCACATTGTATTTGGCTTTCGAATAAGATGTATGTGTGTGTGTGTGTAGCAGTATGGGAGAGAGGGGAGGTGCGTACAGAATTTTGGTGGGGAAGCCTAAGGGAAAGATACTATTTGGAAGACCCAGGCGTCGATGGGAGGATAATATTAATATGGGTTTTCAAGAAGTGGGATGTGGGGACATGGACTGGATTGATTTGGCTTAGGGTAGGGACTGGTGGCGGGCCCTTGTAAACGCGGTAATGAACCTTTAGTTTCCATAAAATGCTGGGAATTTCTTGACTAGCTGAGAGCCCATTATTTCCTCAAGAAAGACTTTGCCCCATGTAGTGAGTGAGGGAGTGATGCTTATTTCAGGAGGAACTGACGAAATAAAGCCTGGATAGGTTAGAGCAAGCGGTAACTCGCCAGACGTGCATTTATTATTTCCTCTGTGGGGATGCGTCGTAGGGCCTCATTCTCCTTGGCTTTTTAGTAGTTCACCTACCAGTAGCGGATGCTGCATTGAATATTCCTCGTCGTTTTTTCGCCGGCATTATTACGTAGTGTTCGTAACCATCTTCCCTAACTACGTACGTACTTACCATTGTGCCGTTACCCCCATTCATTCTGCTTGCGAGCCAGCTTAGAAGCCTTGTTCCCTTGGGTCTGTAATTAGGCCCATTTGGTATATGATTTTAAGTATAGTGAGGGAAGCGTGTCCGTCAGCTCGTAACAGTAAGTATTCGTGTCTCAGTTACTTTAATGTAAACCAGCAGAAGCACACAATTGTATTATATTTAAAATAGAAAAAATCGCCAACTCCTCCATGTTTCGGGCCTTATTGGCCCATCATCAGGGAGTACAATTAATTCTGCCAAACGGTTGCTTAGTCCTGCAAAGACGAAGCGCAGACAGCTTAATTTAAAGGCTCAGCTCGTACCGCGCAGTAAACACTTCATCTGGGTCGTAAAACCAATCAGTTTCTGTAATATGGGGCAGAAGTCGCTGTTTGTTCTGAGATAAATACAAAACAAATACGGTGTGGGCAGAATGTAATTTCTTAAGTTTTAAACCTGTTGGTGCACGCAACCAGTAGGTTTTAAAAGGTTAATGTGTTGGTTTCTTGCATGTAGCAGAACTGATGAAAATTCTTCGGTGCAGAATACGCATAGCGGACAGAATTCTGTACAGTAAGTTGGAGCAGCTGGTGCACGGTGCTACCGGTACCGTGAACATCTGCGTCGTAAACTGTTGTATTAATCTGTGGCTTACTTGAAGAAGAAACATTTCTGCAGATAAAAACAGCATCTTAAGCTGAGCACCATTACGAGCCCACAGTGAAAGACTGAATAAATGTAGAAATGATGGAATTTTGTGTACCGTTGCGACCTAGAATGTTTTCCTACGCACTGTACGTCCGGTTCCACGGCATCCCAGAGGATCTGCCGCGCACACGCCAGCGCGAGCATTGGGTTACTCGTAGCGGCCGGCCGCTATAGGCGATGACCAAAAATGGCTGCGCGGGGTGCTGGTGGGGGGAAGGGAGCTGAATGGTGCGGGACTGAGATCAGGTTTGGGATGATGCAAGCTGTGTACTCGGCACTGTACGTTTTTAACACACACTTGCACTACGTACTGTCCTTCCTTGCGTGCTATTATGAACTGCGGTAAATAAAAATTTCTCGGAGCAAACACATTGACGTCTGTCAGGTCAGAATATTTTATCGTATTCTATCTATAAACTTGTAGACTGTACAGCTGTACAAATTGTCCGCGTGTTACTTTATATGTTAGGATTGACGAAGAGCGTCTGTTGAGGATATTTGAGGATAAGTCGCTGAGTGGAACATTTGGACCCGAGAAGAATGAAGTAACGAAAATATGGAAAAGCTTCATCACTTGTATTTGTCACACGACATTATTGTGTGGACTAGACTAAGAAGAACGAGGTCCGGACATGTAGCATACATGGAGATACGAGAATTACATGCAAAATTATCGGGAAACCTAAAGAGAAATGATCTCTGAGGATATCTACGCATAAATGAGTGGATAATACCATCGTCTTCCAAACGTGTGTTAGACCATGTGGTCTTTTACGGTTCTGAGCCATCTTTTTGCTGGAAATCCTTTAGATCTTATGTCCCGAGGCGCGTACTTCAGAATTTGCTTGAGGATCCTTCAACTACCCATGCTAATGACATGATATCTCCAATTCTGCCTTTGTTTGCCTTTGTGAGTTGATAATATCAAAATGGAAAAGGGATAATTCTGAGGGAACCTGCCCCATAGATGCCCTTAGAACTGGGCGTGACCCGGTCGACATCAAATTCCGTATTTTAGCTACGCTACTAGTTGAGCGGTTATGTTCGTTGCTTTCGGCAGTTAGCATATGTAGTATGTTAAAGGCTACACGGACTTCGTGCACTGGCACACCTGCGGTAACAATAGTGATTGTAATCTTTGACCCTTATTGTTCTAGAAGTAATGGATTATAGCTTCTGAGTGGGTTACGGTGTGTAATGCTCCATATAAGCCCACGACTCGATTCAGTGACAGCAGTTTTTAAATTGTTACGAAATTAAGTCTGTAGAGGGTCCTTGAGAACCCAAGTGGACCTCGGCTGGTAATGAATTCCTCTTTCGTTATGGAACGCGGAAGCTTGTTACCGTGTTCACAGTAGTCTGTCGCTGTGCCCTGTCGTGAGCAAGTTCACTGCTGGCCGCACTTCCATGCCCGTATAAATACACTGAATGTCGACATGTTTATTGACCACACAATGAGATGATTTTAATTTAAAAAAACTTCATTGCTAGGCCTTATTTTTTCAAATTTGGTGTCCAGAAAGTAGGGTTTTTTTAATTCCGAAAAATGCCGACGTGCCGTTAGTTCCGAGGTCTGAATGTTCGTCGCCCCCTGTGCATCTGATGTGGTACTTCGCGTGGGTCCAACTTCACTGGCCAATAGTATACAATTTAGAGCACAAATAGATCTGGCTGTTTCCTGCATTTATCCTTGTCGTTGTGTATGTATCGAATTTTGTGTTCGGTCGTCAACAACAACGTAAACTCTTCACACCATCACGTTACATTTTCCACATCAGTGTGCGAGAGTGATTGTGTAGCTATGAAGTAAGCACTTCATTTAGCCAGGGAATAAAATTCTGTTTTATTAGTCCCCTTTTCACCACTTTCTCCGCATCTGTTCCTAGTCTTAATACGCACATTTAAACAGGAGAAACCGTTGTATTAAAACATTTAACACAGTACTACAGTAAATAGACCCATTCTCCCCGTTCCTCAGACCTTTTATTTATTAGTGTTTTACAATTCCTGCTGGCGGTGATTTGAATTGTTGTGTTAAAGGTTGTATTCCTTTGTCATTATTTCTCATAACCCATTTTTATTTAAATCAGTACTTGATTGTGCAGTCTTCCCATCAGTTGCAGCCAGGCTTCGCTTACCGGAGCAAGTCTCCCATTATGGTGTACTTCACCGCGCACATGAATTCTTCTACCCTTGTTTATTTGCAATTAAACACATGCACTCATATGCAACGCCTCGCACATCGCCCACAGTGCCTGATGTTCAGTAACACTGAGGGTCCAGTTTAGGCGAATGAATGTAATTGACAGTATGATGTTGAAATTAGAAGCGCTTGGCGAAATGTGCGAGAAGAAGAAGAATGCTGTCGTCTGGAATGTGATGCCGTGTGGGCAGTTGGTAAATTTGTAGCACACGACTCGGCGTTGCATGGCGAAGAAAGTGTATTCATCGTTACCACCGTGAGATCTTAAATCTCGCATGTGTGAAAACGCCACATCCCCAGTCAAATACTCTCTAAGTTGAGCGTTTCGAGTATGAGGACCCCATATTAAGTTAAACAAGATAGGAAATTTACTTGTAACATAACATGAAGCGTGCTTATGCAACCATTGTTGCATTGGAAAAGCAATAAGTATTAATATTCTGAGAGCGTGTTTGTAGCTTTGGGTGTACAGCATGCAATTCATGTGCGTCACGGTGTCATTTCTGGCATGCCCAGCTCTATAGTGTTTTTCCATATTATATAAAAAAAGTCACGATTTTCGAAAAAAAGGGTATTGATACAAGGTGTTTTTGAGTTTGTCTGCAACTTTTGTATTTAAAGTTTCTCATTCTAAGAAGACATGAGCGAGATATGATAAAAATGTACCTGTGTATTGGTCTTCATGTAAAGTACCCGTTATTCTTGTCTGATTTTCATGATCTTTGTGTTTTTGGCGAGATTTCGAAAAATACTCAAATACAAAATTTCATGAAAATCCGTCCAGTGGGAGTCGAGATGTTCCATGCGGTTGGACAAACGGACAGGCAGACAGGCGGCCTGACAGACATGACGAAACTTATAGTCGTTTTTCGCAATTTTGAGAAAGTGCCTGAAAATTGCGAACCCCTACGTATTAATAGTTAAACTACTGGGCTTTCTTAGTTGAGGAAATACGTAATGACTGTTTTAATCTCAGAAGCGTTATAAATGATGCAACATTTTATCGTCTCAGTAATAATAACGGAAGATAACAGAAGAAATAAAGCGCCGGATGAAGAAGCAAGATTTGTGGCGAAGTTGTGCTAATTCTCGGCCCTCGTGGAAGAACATCACGACCCTCCGTCCCCCCCTGGGACTGTCTACATCCCATAGACTGGAAAGCAGTGGTCTAAGTCGTTTTGGCAGCATAAACCACAGTCTGGCGAAGGGTGCTTAGAATTGTTAGATTAGAGGAAGCAGGTTAAATTGCAGTGGTTGCAGAATGCAAGCCAAAAAAATGGAGATAATCTCATCAGTGTCTTTTAAGACGTGAATCTAACAGTGTTTTGGTAATGAACCAAGGAATATCTAAATGAAACATGATGAACTGGAAGCAAAACACAAACGTGGTACGAGACTTATCTTGAGGCATGCATTAATGTCAGCAGGGCTTCCAAGCTAGAGCTAGTATGCTAAAAGATGAAAATCACTATCTACTTGCAGAATCCGACACTGCTTAGCTGTTGCTGAATGTACGTGGGGTTAATGGCCAAAGACTGGAAACATAGGCCGAATCATTAATTTCTGGGTCCAGTTCTTTAGAGGCTGAGATTGTTACTGAAGGGGTATAAGCTTCCGTTTATGCCTATGGATAAAATCCCTTCGCAATTGATCCAAGCAGGATACGAAACATAACGTTCTGGGACACGGATGTTTCCTAATTCTGTTTGAAATACGAAAGAATGGTGTCCATTTCTATACAGATAAAACTTACTGTAGAAATGTTTCTTGAACGGAGGAGAATTGATATGGAATGTCGTTTTGTATTCTCAGTAGAACTCTTATCCCATTTTGTTGGTCTGAAACCAAACGCGCAAACCCATTACAAATTTAATTGGCTGTTATATGCCTCATTTGTAATTTAAAGTCTCATATTCGTGCCCATTAAAAGTTTGGGGCTTTTGAAAATCGTGAAGATTATTCCGCAAAGTACTTGCGGTGGTAACGTGGAATGCATTAAAATTTAGCTTTTATAACAAAACATATACATTTTGTAAAGTAGTGCATGTGTGTTATGTACGCGCATAACGCTAAGGCAAAATGTAGAAAAAAAAAAACTAATTTTTGGCGAAAGACATTCAGAGCATTCACACAGTGTAAACTTCTGTTTGTGCATATCGCTGTTTTGTTGACATGTTGCAACCAGTACCATTTTGAAGTTTACAGATTATGTGCCACACTGTCCAAGCCAGAATGGCGTCTGTTTAAAGAGGGATTTACAAGATCGCACTGTACACACCGCAGTGCTATGGAGATAGTGGTTTAATACTGAACTAACATGATTAAATACCATCCATTTGCTTTACGAAGTTCGTCAGTTCGTTTTATTTTTGAAACAATCACGGCAAGACTCACCACCGAACCCGAAAAGCCATTAGTCGATTTCCATCTCCATCCTGCTTCATATACGACCTTCTGTATAAGTTATTATCCACGCACATTTTATCCGCATTCTTCTATCAGGGCTTACCCCATACGTATTATCCTAGGTGATACTGTTGGACATCACCAGTTTGGATTTCGACGTATTCATTTTCTGCTTGGATGTTTTCTGTTCGTCGGATATTGAGGAAATGGGCGTACAGGGCGGTATGGCAGTACACCAACTATTTATAAACTTTCAGGAAGTTAATGACTCAGAGGAGGAGTATGCTGCAGAATTCTCTTTGGGTGTATTATATTTACACATGGAACTAGCTTACATGTATAATATCGCCCTTGGGCCTGTGAATATTCTTACGTCGAATATGTTTCCGGCTCAGAGTGATCGGAAAGATGTCTAAACGCCATTCCGAAAGCCCCAGAAAACCAGAGGAACTGGAACTGAATGGAGCACATTAGTTTATTTTCTTTTAACGTATCGGGCCGTAAAATAGCCTACATACCTTTACAAACACACGTAGTAAGGAGATGGTGTAGAAATAAGCGCAGAGAAAAGTAAGTACAGGTATTCATGTATCGTTAGCAGACTGCGAGAATAATGGTATAAAGGCCGGTAATAAAACCTCTCAGAATGTTACAAAGAGGTCAAATATTTGGGAGGGACGCTCGAACATAAAAATTTCATTCCGTAAGAAGGTAGTAGCGGTTAAAGACAGTTCAGAATCGCGATGTGGTGTTCCCAGGGTGGTGAATATGAAGACTGTTGTCTTGTGGGATGTGCCTGTAACACGCATTCTGTTGTTTCCTTCTCGCGGCTTTTCCCTCCACACAGAAGTAGGAAGCAATCAGGTTCTTACGTATCGTTGTATGGAAATTTAATTAAAATACGGATATAATCTGTTGGTTTGTATGCGTGTGATTCTTGGCATGTCACGTTAAATTACCGGTGTTCAAAAACGAATCCTGATAATAGGTGGATGTGAAGGGAAAAGATGAAAGTAGAAAGGTGAGAATTGCATGATGACTAACGTCATGGTGTTCACTTTTGACTAAATATTACTAGAGTGATCAAATCGAGGAGGATGAAGTAGGCAGTACGTGTAGCACGTGTGGGGGGTAAGAATGCATAGGAAGTTCTAATCGGAAAATCTGAAGGTTAGAGATAATTTGGGAGTTGCAGGGATTAATGTGAGGATAATTTTAAAACGGTTTCTAAATAAATCTTAACGAATATGAAGGTGTGGATGGAATTTGTCTAGCCATGACCAGGTAATTAAACTTCCGGTTGCACAAAGACTGGCATTTTTAGATTGGCTGAGCGACGTTCAGTTTTTCAAGATATGATCATAAACCAGTTGCGTATAAGAATGCACGTTAAAGAGTAGTAGTCATTAGTCGTACAGTAAAACCTTGTTAATCCGGATTAATTGGGGGTAGAGGTCATCTGGATTAGCGAAGCAAAAGATACCCCTAAAATACAAAAAAGTAGAACACCTATAAATGGAAAATTTAATGATAGAGGCAGCGCTGATCTTGTCATTAAATATCTGTGTATTAATTTACAGAATATCAAAATAAATAGAACTATCACTGTAGATACACAATACATACTTTTATTCATCGATAGAAGACTCAAAAGTTGTACTTTTTTGAACATAATAATGCAGGTTTGAAGAAACTGACCAAATTTATAGACCTCTGCATCTGTTCTTTAATTACGATCTCACTGAAAGCACTCAGGTGTTCAAAATATGCCTGCAATTCTCGATTTGTTTAAGAGCCTACATGTATTGATTGCTACATCAGTGCCATCTCTGGCGAAGATAAGAAGTTTCATCTTAATTGTTGATTATTATTATTGTGGTTCATTATCTGATCATTCTTCCGTAGCAGAAGCCTTTAAAAACACCTTCAGCTGTTTCTTCCTCTGTCAGATGTGCAAATGAAGCTTTCTTAGCAATATCGTCCGTACGGCTCAAGAGTCAACGATAATGCACAACAAGCGAGACTTCGGAGCTGTTCCGTCTCTCTCAGTGCCGCCATCGGCGCAGAGACTACCTTCCTAAATGTCTTTGAAAGTATGGGATAGAATTTTTAATATTTGTCGATCCGGATTATCCGATATCCGGATTAACCCTGACCGGAGTAGCGAGGGTTTACTGGATGTATTTGTGCAGAAGAACGAAGTTGTGTGTGCCGTGTAAAGCGCAGTTCTTCAATCACTGGTTTGGTACGTGACGCTGTCTTCACTCGCGACTTGCATAATCCCATCACAGAGACCGTAAATGAAATAAATGAGTGATTGCGCACTCCTTGTTTTGTGGACTGTGCATTAATCGTTGCTTGTGATACGGGTTCTTCTCTGAAGCAACCAGGCACAGTCTACTTTCCTTCCACGATGACAGAATTACCTGTCGGCTGATGGGTGTGTGCGTATGGCAAGGGCGAGGCCATTTGCTCAGCTCTCTTCCATACACCGGGTGGTAACTACGTGATGGTTGAGATTTCGACACTTTGTTGATGTAAAATGTTTTACTCAAAGAAACCAGTGTATATTCATGTGCATTAGCACGCTTTTTCGAAACATGCTGTATAATGTTTTGAGTGTGATACGGAGGCGGAGGCTAGTTTTGCGTGGCTGTTACACGTGATGAGAATGCGAATGGAGTTCATTACCTGAAGAATTTCAGTTCGAGAGGAGAATGCGAATACACTGACCTGCATGCTTTGTGTGGAATGTAGTGTGCCGAAGAGACGTGCTGTGATGTAATTGAGCTGGCCAGTCTGAATGAGATACGACTCTTGGATTCCAAGATTCGCAAGTGTTTCATCTGCATAGTTTCACGAATTGTTTTACTGTCAGTGGGCTTAAGTCGTCTCTTTTAATAAGAAATTTTAACGTTTTAAAGTGATGCTCTAATTCCCGTAACTTCCACGAAAGATACATCGCTCGTTGGACTTTCCATTCATAACCAGAAGTATACGCAGGTCTTTGTGTTTAAAGGCTTCATTTACAGTATGTCTTAACGATTATTTTGTTTTTTAACGAAGCTCAGTGCATTAGCACGTCTTTACTACACTCTGGTTTATTTTAATGCTCAAGTATTATGTCGTTTACTACACATTGACACGTATTTGTTCTGTTTTCACGGGTGAACCTACAAATTTTAAGTAGAAACACGATTTACGTGTGAGCCGAGGTCTATGTTCATTTAACTTATTCATTAAACTAACAGGTTTACCTTTTGACATATTTTAAAGGCCCGGTAAATCGAACACATTTTCTTGGCGGACCAGTCGGTAATTTCATTTCCTCGATGGCCGAAAATGTATTGTTCAGATTGCTCGTTGATCTTACAGGTCTTCACTTGGATGCACACGAAAGACTGGGGGCTCTGAAGCATTGAAGGGGTACAAATTAGGTGGTGGTCAGTCAGTCAGTCAGTCAGTCAGGAAGTACAGGTGATTTCCGTTATAGCTTATATGCGTTCGTGAAAACCGCCATATATCCGTATGGAAAATGGGAAATGTTTAACGTTATAATAATTGCGTTCCCAGTCGCGCGGGATTTAGGGATTGAATTAAACATACGTATGTAAACTTTTTATATCTTTTAAAACACGCGCAGAACAGAAACAAAAGGAGCTAACAGTAAAATAAAACGTTTTACTTTGTCTCTGTGTAAATTCAGAATAATGTAAATCTCACACGTGAATGGGGCTAGATGCTACTTAAGTCGGCTGCTTGTATGGGTTACCGGGTTCGTCGATGTTTGTGGCCTCCGATGGCGCGCGTGAAGTGGAACACTGTAGTAATACTTGTGAAAACTCGGATAACGAAAGTGCGCTTCGCGACACTTTCCTTCCTTTAGTTACCACCAGCGTCAGCCCGAAATATGTGGGCGTCTCGGGAAAGCTAATAATTCGGCGCCGCTTCAAATTCATATTCTTTAAACTTGTTCGGCCTGGAGCAGGGATGGCAAACAATTTTTAGGACTCGTGCCAAAATTGCGCCCCTGAGACCGGCCCTGTTTACCACCAGGAGATATTGTTGGTCATATAGGTATGTACATCCACTAATTTTTAATTGTGCATGGGGTTCAAAGGGCGTTATTTTTGTAACCTTTTTTGATTGTCTGTGGCCAATTGGACAGCGCGTGACCGGGTTGCTCAGTCGGTATAGGGACCGACTACGGGCTGGACGGTCCGGGGTCGAATCCCGATGGGGACGAGATTTTCCGTCTGTCCAGACCGGCCCTGGGGCCCACACAGCCTCCAGTAAAATGGGTACCGGGTCTTTCCCGGGGGTAAAGTGCGGCCGGGGCGTGCTGCTGACCACTCACCCCCTTCTAGTGCCGCGGTCATGGAAGAGTAGAGCTATACCTCTACCCACCCTCTGGG
>Ga0123355_10014071_pt1 | contig 12483 bp, 14 predicted proteins | sample TergutEmb28metaG_3_FD_89872 | JGI IMG/M metagenome (GOLD analysis project Ga0123355, IMG submission 89872) | Embiratermes neotenicus P1 segment gut microbial communities from Petit-Saut dam, French Guiana - Emb289 P1 | ecosystem: Host-associated > Arthropoda: Insects > Digestive system > Gut ...
TAAACACCTTAGACGACGATTTGATAATTCTTCTGTTTATCAACAGGATTGGGCTATTGTTAAACCTGCCATTCAAGATGCATTGACTGTGGCTTTTTCGTGACAACTGCGAAACTCGTAAAGATTTGATGTAGGGAGTAAAAGTTATTATGGGATAAATACATGGTCAACTGATGCTAAAGCTCAACAGGCTTTCATTGATGCAGGTCTAACAAAACCACATAGCATTTTTGCCAATCATGCAGAAGGTGATGTGTTATTACAAGCATTTAAAGATGGTGGAGTAAGAAATGGCGGAGTTGGACATCTATATGTTGACGCAGATGTTTGTGGGTGGTGTAGACGTTCGCTTGATAGTGTGAGGCGCCAATTAGGGTTAGATGATATAATTGTTCATCAAAAGGGCAAGGAGCCTGTTAGCAGTAAAGACATTAATAAAAGAAAGCCCAAAATAATAAGCAATACACTAAATCAAGAAGGATGTTGAGCATGGGTCGAATTGTAAAACTTTTAATGACTGAGAATCAGATGGATGGAGATATCTACACAACAAACCCTTCATGGAATGATGTGGAAAAATCATTAATAAGTATAGATGGGAACTTAATAACTTACGTTGGATTATATAAAGATGAAGAACCTGACAGTGATGAATTTTTGCTAATTGGTGGTGGCGATAGTGGGAACTATGTTTGTTCTTATTATAACGATGGAGATGAGTATTATTTGGTAAATCCAAGAGAAAATGAGCCAGATAAGTTGGTTGAAATTCCAATTGGTCAAATGAATGTAAAACCAAAGAAATATTTCAATAATCTGGAAATTATTATTTCTACAGTTAAGTTCTTTTATGAAACTGGAAAAATGCTAGACTCTGCACAATGGGACTTAACATAGAAGTTGTTATACAAGTAATTGAAGTTATATGTCAAAGTACCTATTTGACGTATGTGAAGCATTTCTTGGATATAGTCAATTAACTACGAGTTTCGCACTTGCTAAAAAAGTGCCAGAGAATCATACAAAAAGGCGACAGGCAAATGACATGGTGTTGTCTGGGGGGCTACTGGCATTAAGTTAAACCCACCATTCAGCAAGTTTCGTTTTTAGCTGTAACGGACTAAGTGCGAAACTCGTATTAACCTAAAACCTCTAAGTCAAATATACCATATTCATGATTTCAACTAACATTTTTTTCCAATGTAGGAAAAAATATTGAATTTTATTAAGCTAATCAACTATAGTCAAATGAATTGATGAAATCACCCGAAATGTTTGTATGCAGAAGTGAATAGGTAATAATGTGAGGTCAGAAAAATGGATGTACATTTCCAATTAGAATCAGAAAAACTCAGTAATGAGTATCTGGTAAAAACAGAATACTATAGCCTTAAACATAAAAATTCTCAAATTTCAGACTTTTTTAACAACGTTAAATTCCTATGTGAACACATTACAAATATGCAACAGGTTCTATCTTTATCTACCATAGCCCATATTGAATATACAATTGCCTATGCAAATATCCTCAATCGCAACTATGTTGCAGAAGTATGGGCTTATGGGGACGAACTCTATTTGGACAAAAAACAGCAAATGATAGGGACGCTTGACATTACTCCTTTGTTTACATCCTTTAATGAATTATGGGATGAACTACTTGCCAATCGCAAGCGTTATGGCGGAACTGTAAGAGCAATGGAAGTCAATGATTTCATGCGTCAATCCTTGCCTAGCTTTAGCTTATACCTTGTGGCAGTTGCTCGTTCTGCTATTGCTCAATGTTTGGATAGCAACATCTTTAATAACATTGCCAAGCATAACACTTTTAGAGTATGTGTTGGTGGCTACATGAACACCATCCCAACAAACTGTATATACATTGAACGCAAAAACAAAGATAACGAACAAATACTTTTCAAATTCAAGGCAAGACCAAGTGAAGATTATATATTTGAAGACTACTCTGAACTTGACTTCTGCTCGCAAGAATTGCCTAAAATGAATTTTTCATATTCTTATTTTAGAAACTCGCAACTAAATGATGTTTCTTTTGATAACTCTTTACTCATGAGTACGAATTTTAGTTATGCAAAAATGCAAAATTGTAAACTCAAAAACACTACAATCTATGGGGCAGATTTTTCTCATGCATATCTTGTAAATGCAAGTTTTGAAAATGCAATGGGAAGAGCAGGTTTACCAAAAAAAGACAAGTGGCAACATGTTGGCTTTTTACCTGTGAGTTTCAGATTTGCAGATTTGACAAATGTCAGTTTCAAAAACGCTGACTTAACAGGTGCAGATTTTTCAAGTGCTATCTTAACAGACACAGACTTTTCAGGGGCAATCTTGGATGGAGCAATTTTTGATAAGTCATAAATTAGGAGTTGTAGTATGCGATATTATGCAATGGAGAACATTGGGCATGTTACATTGCCCAATGTGCCAAAGGGTGATGAAGAAATAGCCATACTCACCCCTAACATAGATTATTTTGATGAAGTTGATTATGATTCGCGAAGTCAAATTGTAAGTGACCGCTTGAAACAACTAATAGAGCTGTATATGCCAGAGTATTATTTTATGCCAGTAGCTTTTATTACTGACGATAGGCAAAATCATTGTGTATTTTGGAGATTTAAGCCTCCTCCCGCCAAAGATTATAACGCATTATACAGAAGTGATGGGGTTATTTCTCATATTGCCTTTAGCTCTGACCATAGACCAATTATATTCACAGCTAAATCCCCTAAAGGGATTGAATCAATAGCTGTAAGAATGGCAGTAACTGAAAGCACATTATGTAGGGGGATTTTAGGGGTTAAGTTCACAGAGATTTTAAACATTGTGGAGTAATCGCGCCAAAATCAATAAAACTTTATATGGATTTTCAGCAGCATCATTAAAAGAACCCAACATAATATTATACAAGTGGTAGCAACAGAAAATGCATTACATCTTAAAGTTTTGAACTAAAATTCACAAAAATCCTAGAACTAAATGAGGTTTAATTGCAAATGGGAAACAAACAGGATTATTACGCTATTCTTGGTGTGTCAAAAGATGTTGGAATCAAAGAATTAAAATCAGCATATCGAAAGCTAAGTAAAAAACATCATCCTGATGCGAACCCAAATAATCCTGACGCAGCAGTAAAAATGAGAGAAATTAACGAAGCCTACGATGTACTATCTGACACTAAGAAAAGGGCTACCTATGATGCACATGGTCACAATCCACCCCCTGCCTCTAAAAAAGGACAAGCCCAGAATACTACCAATGACCCTTTTGCAAATATGTTTAACGGTGGGATGTTTACCGAAGGTGGGTTTGATAGTGTTTTGCATAGCGTGTTTGGAGATATGGGTTCTAAAAAGAAACTAATAGAACCTATCAACGGAAAAGATGTAATAAAACCAATCCAAATAACACGCTCAGAAGCTCTTTCTGGTACTCAAAAAGAAATATCATTCAATTATTTAGATATATGTACTTCATGTAATGACGGCAATTCAAACCAAAGCGGAGCAAGTTGCAATCGTTGTGGTGGTTCTGGATATGTACGAGAAGCTACACAGACAGCATTTGGAAAGATAACAAAAACAATTGCTTGTCCATCTTGTAATGGTAAATCCAATAGGGCATCAGGTACATGTCCCATATGTTCTGGTAATGGATTTGCTAAACGGTCAAAGACAATAGTTGTCAAGATACCAAAAGGAATAAAAAATGGGCAATCCATCATCTGTTCAGGCATAGGTGATGCTGGCTTACATGGTGGTACAAGAGGAAATTTGGTTGTTAGAGTATCATTTGTGAATTAAGAGATGCTACTTGATTATGCTTTTTTGAACATAGATGAGCCACTTGATTCAAGTATATTTACGATATCATAGCTCTTTAATGAAGACGAATACAGAGTGAGAATTTTTATATGGACATAGAGAAGTTGCAGATAAAGCTTGCAAGTAAGAAAGGGTAGAGTGATTTGAAGTATTTTAAAAGGATAGATGAGCTTGGTCGAATTGTTTTGCCCAAAGAACTATGCAGAAAACTAGGGTTTTCAGAACTTACCACCCTAGAAATTGTAATTTCTAATGATACCATTATTTTAGAAAAGCACACAAATTCTGTAGATGATGAAGAATTATATAATAAAGAAGATATTAGTGTGTGTGAAACTATTGATACTCTCAATAGAATTACTCTGCCTAGAAATATTCGTGAAACTTTACACATTAATCTTAATGAAACATTAGCAATTTCCGATGAATTAGGGAAAATTAGTATTAAGAAGAAAAATCCTAGCAAAATGTGTAGTTTTTGCAAATGTATAACAACACATGCTTCAATATCAATTTGTGAAAATTGTCTCAACGAGTTGTTATTGATTTTCCGAAAAACTCTTGCACATACTCCTCTGTAATTCGCTGAATCTGGAAAACAACTTAATTTGTAGTTATTGACTTAGGATATAATTCCGCAGTAACTGATATAAATGTATTGTCATTGGAGTAAAAATGAGAGGATTAGATTAGTAATGAATAATTTTCATTATGAAAACGCACTCGAAGTATTGAATTGCAGATTTAATTTGTCCAGTGAAAATTGTTTAACTATTGATTGTCTAGGTAGAAAAAGTCTTAATGATGACACTGATTGCAAGAAAGAGTTGTCTATTCTTAAATGGTATCTTATGGATGTTGCAAACATAAGAGTCTTCGATGAAGAGTTGAGAAATACTTCTATTGATAAATATAAATGTGTTGTAGCACTAAGCGAAAAAAACATTGTATCTATATTGTATATACCCAGATGTCCAAATCCGTAAGTGAAGATTTTCTCAAAGGTTTATTGTCAGCATATGCGAAACATAAACCTGACCTTGATAAAATATTCCAAGATACAAACACAGGTGAAAAGAGGGATTTTAGTGATTTTAATATAATATTTTTACTACTCACTACTGCTGAATTACCACCAAATGCCTCTAATTACCTGTATAAGTATGCAAGAACCATCAAAGGACACAATGCAACCATTGAGATTGTCAATATTGGAAATAGTTCTCGAAAAGATAAAATAATAAGAGCTACACAGGAAGATAATGAAGAACATGAGTATACAGGAGTAGCGATTGTATCTTTGATATATTACATCATACTATCATTTGCTCTGCTTCTTAATGCTATCGTGTATGCATCAAATGTACTAGACGGGTCTCAAGTTCAAGGTATTTCGTTAGTGATTTTGTTATGTTTCAATGTTGCATCTGTATTTAGTATGTTCGCAAATTTTTTGAAAACCATAGGAGTTTCACCAAGCTATATGTTTGATGGTTTTTTTACAAGAATGTTACGCTTATATGCTCGCCCTCTTATACTCTTTGGATATATGGCTACTTTAATCGTATATTTTACGTTAGTCTTAATATCCCAAACACTTCCAATAGATGCGCCTCACTATAATTTCTTGTGGATACCACTAGCAGTAGTTACTTGTTTCAATGGGGTTTGGCAATTTGTTCAATTTATACAAAAATTTCGCTCACTCACGAAGAAACTTTCTCAAAAACCTAATATATCAAATGATAACTTATTTAGTTCGCACAGCAGTGCGAAAACTAGGACTACTGGACGCGCGAGACCACGACATGGCGAGTCACCATCGCAACCTGATTCAGATGATGCGGGTTCTGAATCAGACTCTTCATCTGAAGATACTTCAAATCATCCAGACCAATAACCAAAGTAGATTAAAGGTATTACCTAAAATCGTTAGGAATTTAAAGATAGAGATTTTATATTGCGTTTTGAATTTTATAATTTCATTCAATCCAAGGAAACAGTGACAACATCTAATAAACACATCTTATGAATGACTATTCACATTAAAAAGACTCTTCTCTGATGATTGTGAATAACATATTCATCTAAAGAATTGTTCGTTGCTGTATCATTATGATGTAGTAAGATAATTTAAAACATATTGTAGGAGGTGCTTTGACAATGGGATTTCATATTGGGAACGTGTTTTTCAGCTTTTTTGCAATTTCAATGACTATCCTAGCTCTTGTGTTGTTGGTGATTCTCTTTTGGTTTGTCCCGTTTCGACTATGGATATCAGCATTATCCAGTGGTGCAAAAGTTAGTATTTTTTCTCTAATAGGTATGCGAATACGGCGTGTACCCCCCTCAAAAATAGTATTGCCATTAATTAAACTCACAAAAGCAAATATTCCTGTCCCTGTTGCCCAGCTTGAGTCCCACTATATGGCTGGTGGAAACTTAAATGCGGTCGTAAATGCGCTCATAGCTGCATATCGTGCAAACTTGGAACTTCCATTTGATAGGGCAGCCGCAATTGACCTTGCTGGATTGGATGTTTTTGAAACAGTGAAAATAAGCACAAATCCCAGAGTAATTGAAATTCCAACGATTACTGCTGTAGCAGGTAATGGAATTGAAATTAAAACTATGGCAAAGGTGACAGTGCGCTCACATATCAAACGTGTTATTGGTTTTGCTGGAGAAGAAACAATTCTTGCGCGTGTTGGGGAAGGGATTGTAACCATAATAGGCTCTGCTACAAATCATCGTGAGGTGCTTGAAAGACCTGATAAAATCTCCAATGCTGTTCTTGCAATTGGATTGGACAAAGGAACAGCATATGAAATACTCTCCATTGATTTGGCGGATGTGAGTATTGGACGCAATATTGATGCAACATTACAAGTTGAACAGGCAGAGGCTGACAAAAAAATAGCCGAAGCTAAGGCAGAGGAACGTCGTGCGTTAGCGGTGGCAGAAGAACAAGAAATGCGCGTAAAATTAGTAGAAGCAGAAACAGATGTGCCACGCGCACTTTCTGAGGCTTTGCGCTCTGGCAATATTGGGTACATGGATTACGTCAATCTAAAAAACAAAGAATCTGACACAAAAATGCGTGAGAACATAGGTACTATGTCACTTGATATGTTTTCAAAGTCTGTAGACAAGCGAGAAAATAATACTCAATAGACCTTGGAAAATGAATATGAACAATATTTTTGAATTATGATAATGTGACCCTCTAAGAGGAGGGCTGGAGTAAATGAGCGTAAAGACAACACTCCACTAGAACAAAGCAAGCATAATAGTATTTTTATTACACATTAACTCAAACATGTTAAAAGCATGTCAAGTAGAGAACATGTGTTTGCTGATGTTTTCATCCTTAAAGTCAATAGAAATCATTGAAGATTATGGCGATAAATGCAAAAGAACTTTTAATTCTTCAAAATATATTTGGGAGTTGAAGGTTCTTTCACTACAATCCTAAAGAAACAAGGTATAAATGCTGGCTTGCTTTGGATTTTAACCTAGCAAAAACAACACGAAACTCTCAAGGATTAGTTTGATACTTTGAATGAGTATAGTAATATAGCAGAGATGCTATCCAGAATTGACATTCCTTATATTTGGTTATATGATAAGTTGTAATTAATTGCCATTTTGGTTTATTAGCTAATCATACCATAAAGGAGATGTCGAATTGATTCAAATTAATTTTAACTTTGCAAATAACACGCATAAACTGAGGAGATATGACATGGACGAACGAAAAATGGCCATAGAAACGACAATATCGTTTCTTGGCGAAGAGCTTTTCAGAGAGGCAACTCTTTTTTTTGAAAGATTAAACGAAGATGACAGCGATATTGTTATTTTTGTATCTCGGAAAGCCTATCTCATGTACACAATTGCTAAAAAATGTGGATTTGTTTTGCGTGATGGCAAGTGTGCCTACTCAGATAGAATACTAACTACCCCCAACTATTTAATGGGAATCAATTACAACGATAAACGAGTAATTCTTGTCGATGACACTGTAACGAATGGTGAAACCGTATTACGACTCTATGAACAATTAACCGCTGATAACAATGAATTTAAGTGTAAAAGTATTACTATTTTTGTTTTTGCAACCAATACTGAAAATAAAATTTCTGAAAAGATGAAACCTGAGATAAAATCTGTGTTTAATACGCATATTATGATGACGCAAAATCAGTTAGCAGATTTTTCTCTGAAAGAGGTTAATTTAGTACATGCACTTGGCATGGTTTATTTTTTAGAACTCCCAATTTTTCATTCCGCTTCTGTCACTCCTGAATTTTTCAGCACTATTGAAAATTGTGTAAAAAAAATGGAGCATAATGGGTGGCGTTCTGAGCCTTACAAGATAACAGACAGTGATGAAGTTCCTTTCTACGAAACAGTCCTATTAGTTCCTGAAAAAGAGGTGATTCCATCAGCCTTTACTTCATTGTTTGAGTGTATAAAATATAGTTATGTGAAACATGAACTTACTTTGGACGATGGACAAAAGGATATTTTTTATAGTGTTAATTTTGTGCCCATTAAAATATGGGAATATGTTAATGATGAATTTGCCTTGAATTTTTTCTCGCAACTCTCAAATGCACTATCGTCTGGAGAGCATTTGCGTAAATACTTGGGCAAACTCTTATTGTGTAACTGGGAAGATGATATTACTGTTTCAAACATTCACAAATCAGTTACACATATACTTAGTTATTGTTTAGGGTGTGAATTTTTTAATAGTTTAAATTTAGAAAACATAAAGTTGACTCAAGTAAGTACAGATGAACACTTAGATGAAGACTTTATTGAATTTGTAAAAGGCATAAAAGTAAATGAAATAAAAATTATTGCGGATATTTTGCGTAGCATTTGCAATACTCGTAACAATCTTGACCTTCCAGAAAATTTAGTTCCAATGCAAGAGGAGTTACTTATAACATCTGAAAACTTGTCCGAGTATATCAATAAGATTAAATCAAGTAATGGTGATGAGTTTTATACAAGAGTTTTTTTAAAAGAACTTATGCGAGTACGAAAGAATGATGAAGCTCTATCATCTAAGATTGTTTCATTAAGTCATATCCGTAAAGTTTTAGGCGAAGCTGTTACTGACTCTACTTTTCGTACTGCAATCATAGAAATGATTGAAACCAGTGTCTGTTCTTTTAGTGCGTTACATCATAAAATGTATACAACTAATTGGGTTTTAAAGGCACTCTCCCCAGGCGAAAATTCATTTATTGCGCTGTATGACAGATTTGCCCCCAAATATTTCAATGCGTTAAATATGTTCATACTTGGGATTGGCAGTTATGAACGAATGAAGTCACATGTTGATAAATTCCAAGAGGTTTGTGCACCTCTACGAGCAGATGATGAGCCTTATATTGATGTTGAGAAAGTTATATGCAATGAACTCAATGATGAGATATTGTTTGACAAGTATTACTTGCCGAGCTTCAAACTTAGTGTCTCGCCAAAACACTCACATTATGATTGTGAGTCAGAAGCGTATGATTTGGGAGAAAAACTTGCTATAAGTAATGAATGCGACATTATTAGAAAATAGCTAATTTCTATTTACCATAGTAAAACGCATATAATTTATGGTTGCTATGAGTGAGCACCTTTCTCCACATAAATACCTCATTCAAATGAGAAAAAACAGGAGTTATCATGCCACAATTACAGTGTACTGGAAATGACTTGCTACATCCAATAAATGCAGTGGACGATAGTTGGATTAGGGATGTTGATGAATATATTGTACATTGCCAACAAATTATGAAGATTAACAATGTAAACAATATTATTGAAGATGATTTGTATAATTTAATTTTTTATAGTCGATCACGTGGTAAAACTGCAATCAAAGATGATGAAGCACTACCTGAACGTTGGATATGGAAATTAAATAATAAACTAAAATTTTTGCCAGCAACTATTATTAATAACCCACAAGTCATGCCACCATTCTTTAATTTTAAGCGTTCTTGTTGTGTCAAATTGGAAAATCAATGTAATGTACCACATTTGAAAACTTCACTTAATGGTTCCATAACTGTGAATCCAAATTCAAAATTCAAGTATAACAACCGAGGAAAATTAGTTGAATTTGAACTCTTTCCACCGTTTATTGCAACCTATATTAACAGTATGGGACACAATACTCCTGAGTTTTCTCAAAGCAAAATAGTTTTTTTTGAAATTGGACGATTTGAAAGAGGAAGCTCATCTAATTTTATTATACGTGAGCGACTAGAAAATGCATTAAATATGGCATTAGCATTTATGAATGACGGAAATATACAAATTGCTAATGATAGTTTATGCAATATGCTGAACCGTTATTCTTTTTTGTATGATACTGTTTTTAATATAAACAATAAATCTTTAATAGTAGATTTTAAAAGAATGAAAGTTATGCTGAAAGATATATTAACAGACAATAAGTATAAAGTGAAGGGATATTTTGATAATTATATTTCAGAAGTTGAGAAAGATTTCAAAAGTTATCTTGCTGTCGCACACACAAAATCTGAAATGATGTATATGACTATTGCAAGAATCTTTAGTAATAAATGTGGTGAAATCTTGGGTGATGTGTGTTCTTATTGGGATGTTAATGATGATATCATAGATAAACAACTTGGTAATATGAAGAAAAAAATTATTAAACCTCTGCTTGATAATATTCTTGATACAACTTATTCATCTACTGATGTTAAAAGACTTGTTGTAGACTTTGAAAATCTCTTATCAAAAGTAGTTAAATACTAGAAGGACAAGTCTCAAACATTTAATGATTTTAATACACACAAATGATTATGAATTGCTACTAACTTATGATTATATTATTCAAGCAAGTAATGCATGTGGGTAATTTTATAGAAAATACAAAAATTATATTTCAAGCCATCAGAACAGCAATCCGAATTTTACAATCCGAATTTTATATTGACAAATATATCCAAAAATGATAAAGTCTCCTTATTAGAAATTTCGGATTATAAGTGTAGTATCAGATTATATGGTTGCAGGTGGCACGCTCCTTAGATTTACGCCACTTCGCTTGGAATTGCTGACATGCCTCACATGAGCCAGTCATAATGCCTATATGGTATCTTTTATTTGTATGTTAAAAACACGGGAATGGATTTAAAACCACAACAATTGTGGTTTTGTCTGTTCCTGTTTTTTATTGTCAAAAATTTTATAAAATAAATGGAGGTCATTACTATGACAACAATTATCACAACTGGTAGAATCACAAGAGATTTTGAACTTAGGAAAGCTGAAAAAACGAGCTGTGTATACGCCAATTTCAGTCTTGCGGTCAATGATGGATTTGGAAGCAATCAAAAAACTATGTACTATGAATGTGCAGTTTTTGGTGTCGATGCTGAACGTCTAATCAAAGCCAAAGCGAAAAAAGGTAGCTTAATCCAAGTTACTGGTAAATTTGGTGTTTCGGAATTTACACGCACCAATGGCGAAACAGGTTACAGTCTAAAAATCACTGTACTTGCATGGAGTTATATCCCAGGCGCAAGTGGTGGAAATAGTAATGGCAATTCTGGTGCAGAAAGCAATATCACACCAGTACCAAACCAAGCCTCTGAAACATATTATCCAGAGGTCGATTACAACGGAACAACAAACCTTGATGACGACTTACCGTTTTAGTAATTACGGAATTGTCTATCAGTTTGTAAATTAGAATTTGGGAAGCAACGAGGGAAAATCTTCGTTGCTTTCTTTTTTATTGGATTGTAATGATAAAAATTTATTATAAAACTTAGTGCGACAGCACTAAATCAATGAATATTAAAAAGGTGGGTATCCTATGTGGATTATAATTGGAGCTTCAATCGCTTCTACTGCAACTGCAATGTTGCTTATTTTTGTAATTGTACAAAAAATACGTTCTGGCAAAATCAAACGTAAAGAAGAATTGGCACTAAAAGGTATTGTAGCTGGTATAGGAAATAGGCTTCATGCCACTTATCCCAATACAAAATGGAGATGGGTATGTTGCCCCGTTGGTTTCGCTACAACTGGAGGCATTGCACGAATTGAAGTTCTTTACCAGTCTGGTGATGTAAGTTTTATGGATGTTTGTTTATCTACAAACAGCTATATGACATTACATGTGTTAAATGTGGTTGAATTGGTAACAACTGATATGGGTTTAGATGCGGGGTTAGAGGAAGATGTAATCTCAACTCCTGTTGACTTGGAAGATACCAACGAACCCTCTCCACAAGTTACCACCCCAAAGACAGGCACAAAACCCTATGATGAAGAAACTGTAATCAAATGGTATAACATAATGCTAATAGGTGCATTAACTACCTTAATTGATAACCTTAACGCAGATGATGAGGTTTGTATTCATATTAGTCAAGATGGAAAAGCATATATAGAAGAAGATGGAAGCATTAATGTTGTCTATGATTTTGGCGTAATGCCAGATGTGGCTTTATGGAATCATATCATAAATAAACTTAGTGAAGAAGGCTTGTTTGCCGAAATACAAGAAGAAAATTGCATTTTTATATCTTGGGCATAATCCAATGACAATGACATGTAAATAACCAACAAAAACAATGAA
>Ga0123355_10014072_pt1 | contig 12483 bp, 7 predicted proteins | sample TergutEmb28metaG_3_FD_89872 | JGI IMG/M metagenome (GOLD analysis project Ga0123355, IMG submission 89872) | Embiratermes neotenicus P1 segment gut microbial communities from Petit-Saut dam, French Guiana - Emb289 P1 | ecosystem: Host-associated > Arthropoda: Insects > Digestive system > Gut ...
CACTTTATGGAACCCGAAAGTTCATCACCGTATTCACAAGTGCCCGCCATCTGTCCCTATCCTGAGCCAACTCCATCCAGTCTCTACCCCCTCCCACTTCCCGAAGATCCATCTTAATATTATAATCCCATCTACGTCTGGGTCTCCCCAATGGCTCTTTCCCTCAGATTTCCCCACTAGAACCCTGTGCACACCTCTCCCATCTCCCATACCCGCCACATGCCCCGCCCATCTCATTCTTCTTGATTTTAACACCCGCACAATATTGGGTAAGGATTCTACTCATATAACGACTCTTAATATTCAAAGTTAAAAATCTTATTTAATTTCCAATTTTTTTTGGTCGTAATAACTGTGCTGTTTTTAACATTTCGTAACATGGTAGATTTTAACACTGAGGGATTATTAAGACTCCCCACTAAAACCCCAAGCTGCCGTAGGTAGTACACATTTACAGCACGGCTCTACCCCTTTGTTCGCCGTAATAGGATCCACCTTGCCTAGCTGCAAACCGTCATCCTCATCTGTAACCAGAGGACGCGTTATTCCAGAGTGACAAGGAGCCAGCTTACATGAAAAACTTTTGTACAAGGGACACAATACAATTAAAATCACAATACGTGTGTGCATATATACATCTGTGTAAACATGGTGTTTTATCTTACGTTATTTTATTATTTTCAGTTACTGCTCTAAGTGCTCAAAGGGTAATCAATTAATTACATCACGCTGACTTGCATGTATAAGGATTACTATTACGCATAAACCTTGATTGCTATTATTATTATTATTATTATTATTATCATTATCATTTGTTAACACTTTTATGCAGGGTGTTTACAATTATGAACCCGAAACAAAACTTGCCCATGTACTGTAGTTACAATTTATGCCACATGTAATGTTACTTCCCACGAGGAATGTTTTGCACTTTTGCATTAGTACATGCTGAAGTGTGTGTGCAATGCCCAATATGGCTGTTTTCTATAGTTCCTTGAATTTTCCTTTTTCCAGGTTGTTGGTGAGGTATTTTCCGAATGATTTGAAATGGTTAGAGTTGTCCCTATTATTACTTGTGCAAAATTATTATTACTACTACTACTACTACTGAGTCAGCACCCACAATTACTCCACCTTGTTTCTACCTTGCTTTTTTGCCTTGTAATTATGCTGTACTTCTATATTCGTGTATTCAAATATTCGTGTTCTGGTTTAGTAACTGCCCCTGTGATTCTAAGTCCTCAAGTCAATAACCTGAAATGAATGGAATAAGCTATTAATATATTCAAGAACAAGTCATCATCCTTAATATTTCTAATTTAACAATTTAAAATATTAATCAGGCTGCCTCTTACCTGTCGCGATTCGTCCTTATTATCTCTTTGCTATGCTTTTAGGTTTATGGTTTGTTATTTGATGTGTTCCTCGTATGACCGGCAGCTCTCTCTGTAACTGGCCTTATGTCCGTTGTGCCAGCACATTAATAATAAATAATTGCATTATCATTATACTTTAGTTCTCAAAATATTTTGATCTCTTGGTAATTTCAAAGTTGTGTCTATGCTTCCTTTTGTACTTACTGAAGTGCCTCCTAAGTAATTAAACACATGCGGAAGATCATGTCTGTCCTTCCATTCGGGATGGATTAAAATTAGGTTGTCAACAGTAAACATTATCCTGCTATCTAATATTGAACCTTGCTGATCCAAAATAGTCTACACCATAGCTCTGTGCTGAGTTCAAAGCGAATTTAGCAACTACTTGGTAACAGAGCACCATGGGTTCGACACCCGAGGGAACGTGATGGAGACGTGTATATTGGCTAGATTATTCGGGCAGTGCGGTGAGCTTTTGCCCTCCCCCACTAAGTGCCTGCAATGTTATGGAGACAGAATTACATTTCGTAGCTAATCCAACCATATTCACGTTTACATTACCGTGAATTTTACTGTGTTTGAACAGGAAGGAGAAGAGCCAATAAGGTGGCGGAGAGTGTGAGAGCCTTGAAATTCACATACAAAGAAATTATTTTTCCAAGCGAGAAGGCGCGAGTTTGTTGATTTCTATATGGCATTGTTCCTAGACATTGTAATTTGCGAGTTGCAAGAAAGTATGTTTTATATTGGAAGGACAGGAGTTGTTTTTGTTTCGGTGCCAAGAATAATTCACAGAAAAGTCTGTGTAATATTCAAGACTAGCTGACGTAAGAATGATGTAAAACACACACACATAACTTGAAGTGTAAATTAAGATACGCACGTAAGTGTATTTTACCTCAACTGCTGCAAAGTGAAGTGTTATGCAATTATTCGACTTGGTATTCGTGCCTGTGTTTGAAGCTGTATTTGACGTAAAACAACTGTGTTTGCTCCATATATTTTGCGTGTGTTTGAGTGTGTGAGTGTGTGAGAGTGGACTGTTGGCTTAGATTAACGTTCTCCGAGATTTTACGGGAAGCGTCTCAAGTTTACTTCGTTGCAGCTTAAACTATATGATTAAATTCAATGAAGCCAGGTTCAGAGAAAGAAACTGGTACAGGCACGGTTACAACTATCTCTGAAATATTTTCTGGTGGAGACATCAGTGCACGCAACAAAGAGTAAGATACACAACTTCAATATTTTAGTTTTTTTGGTAAATATTTAACAACTTATATGGCAAAGTAATTTCTAACTCTAAAGCAATCATTTTACAGGTCTCTTTTGGGCCCAGGGGTTCCAGGAGTTTAAGATTTCCAGATTTCAAGACATTCGGCACATGAAGGTGGTAAGATTATCACTTGTACGCCCCGGTCTCCTTTACCTGCAGTGAATATCCTACTACTCATTTCTAGTCGAGGTTGAGTCGACCCCAGGTCCATAATGCGGCCGGTAGGATTATGCCAATGGAAAATTCCTGTGACACAATCGGGAATCGAATCCGCGACCTCAACCAACTGCGCCACTGCTGACTGTGCAGCATGATTTGCTTTCCATTGATGGACGTAACTCCCGACAAAAAATGTAAATGACGATGATGCATGCAAAATGACCAACATTGCTTTTGAAAAGCACACCCAAGTCCTACTAAAATACAGACGGTACAGCGACTCGCCACGGACTTGAAAGCTCGGAGTTCAAGCCCTTATGGAGCCCAGATGTTCTCTCGCCTCCATACTGGTCCAGACGGTTCTGGGTTCTTTCCATCCTCTTCCACAAAAAAATATCGCTGCTATTTCCCAAGGAAAAAATCGATCCGTGTGCGGTTTTGACCACCTACCCAAACCTAGCGCTTCCTACAGTATCCTAATGGCTGAAGTTTACCTTTACCTAATGATCAACATTACACCTCTTGAATTTTATACGCTCCTGTGTAACAAAAACCTAAATTAGAAAGGAATTCAATTTCTGCTTACCTAATATAAAACTTGCGCTAGAAACTACTGTCAGTATTTGCTCACCTTTACAACCTGTTATAGAAATTTCAACTTCAATAACTAACCAAGAACCCTGACGAGAGTTTTTCTTTCCTTTTGAGTCTGCAGTTGAGTGTTTTATTTAACTTTCAAAACGAAATTTTTAACTTAGAACATAAAACGTGTTCTGTATTTACCATCCGCTCGGATATATAAAATCTGACGTCTCTTGTTGTAAAGTTCAACTTCAACCTGGCGTCTGACTTCGTTACTTTGAAGTTTATTTCACATTAGTAGAGTCATTATGTATCATAATCATTATAATAGACACCGCCAGCCCACCCTTTTCTTCCCGCGTGTCTGTTATTGTTAAAGTTCTTTTATAGTCATTTGTTTCGGATGAAGTTTTCCTCGTTCTATTAAGTGCAGCAGTATCAGAACCTGTACCGGTGATGGTCTGAATTAGCAAACTTCTTCCCTGCTCTAAACTGTTGTCAGTATTTTATGTGAGCAAGTTTTAAAAAAAAAGTCTGTTTAAGAAGAGCAGTCATTCAACGTACGAGAGTTGATAAAAGTTAATAAGAAATTTATTTCTCACCTTACACGGGCACAACCTACACCGTCAGCAGCAGCAACTGTCCAAGTTTCTCATGCGCTACCAACAGTTCGCTTCTCATGCTTACTGCGGGGCCGCGGGGCTAGCTTCCAAGATGGCTTCGCAGCAGGAAAATGCTTTCTGTGTTCTCCGTTTTGAGGTGTCCAGATCTGTGATTACAGTGCAGCGTGAGTTTCGTGCATGGTTTAGAAAAGACGCACCATGCAGGAATAACATAACTAGCTGGTACCGACTGTTTGTGGAAAACGGATGCTATTGTCAAGGCAAGAGTCCTGGTCGACCTCGTGTGTCTGATGACAACATTGAAAGAGTGCGTGACGCGTTTCTGCGAAGTCCCCGCAAGTCAGTGGCTAGAGCAAGGAGGGAATTGGAGAGTTGCCGCTGCTGACGGTGTACGTTGTGCCCGTGTAAGGTGAGAAATAAATTTCTTGTTAACTTTTGAAATCGCACCAATCTTTTGTGTATTCCCTGTATAGGCACAAAGCAGTTCCTTTGACATGTACCAATCTGGCACTCGCATAACCCTTCAAAATTTACGTTAGAAAATAAAAATTAACTTTAAATATTTAGCTGTCCTTAACTGTATACGTATAGGTACTATACGTCAGTCAGATTTGTTTAGTTTATCTGCATTTGGGATCCCACAATGCAGATAAACTAAACAATTCTGGGATCTGTTTTCTTGGAGGGCCTGAAGATGACCGACTAGGTTGAAACATGTTACATATTACATATATACCATTGTATATAAAATAAATGTTGTGTTATTGACTGATGTATAGTATTTATATGTTGTAACACTTCGGGATGGAAAACTTCATGCTGCCACAGCACCAACTCAACGTAACGATGTAAATCACTGAGGGTTTTTAGCAAGGAACAATGTATGCTCCCCAAGTATGATCGTATGATCGAAACAAGTAGGAGCGTTTTAAGTGTTTTAATGTCAATTTTAGATCATTAAATGAATATATGTGCATTTGTTGGTGTATTAATTAAATAAACCTCAGAATGCACGGTGCAACGATAAAGATAAAGATTTTGTCTTAAATGTTTCTAATTCTACGAAGAATTCATCCAGATATCGTTATAACTGTTCACAGGTTTTCGCGTACTGTACCCGTTACACTTGTCGGGGTTTAATAAAACTTTAATTTTCTGGACAGATTTGCGAAAACGGTTAAAAATAAAATTTGATAAAAATCCTTCCGTTAGGAGCCGAATTGTTCCATGCGGACAGACGGACGGAAGGACAGACGGACAGACGTAGCGAAAGTAAAAGTCGCTTTTCGGAATTCTGCGAATGCGCCTAATAAACACTGAAATTTACTGTGTTCACAAAAAGTAAAGGTCCAAACGATGCAACATATTTATCATTTTGCTTTGAATCCAAGCACGTAGCATGACACCGAAGGCTAAAGGCGCGGGAAGAAATGATTACGTTTCAATTCTTGTACTCATATGCATGAAACTAAATGTAACCGAATTGGTCGATTTTATTTAAGTGGTACAGGACAACTGTACCGACTTAAAGAAGATTTAAAAGGCCTAATATATGTGTGTATACGTGTATATATATATATATATATACTGTGTACATGAGGGTGAATCAAAAAATAAAAGCAATTTTTAAATTATGCGGTAACCGGGACACAGAGGAGCTGCCGCATTGCGCAGTGTTGACGATGCCTGTTGAAGAGTTCAGCCATGTGCAGTACAGCGCTCTGCCTTCAGTCGAGTGGCAGCAACGAGGGCGAAAACATGGACGCTCCTTTGCAAGATTGCGCCATTGAAGAACAAAGTGGCGTAGTGCGGTTTCTTTGGGCAGTAGGAGCGAAACCTGTAGAAATTCACCGTCGTATGTTGGCTCAATATGGACAGAGCACCATGAGTCAACGAAAGGTTTATGAGTGGGTGGAAATGTTTAAATCGGGTCGAACACGTGTTACTGATGAAGGTCGTTCTGGTCGGCCATTAACATCGCGCACACAAGACCACAAGAGCAGCCGAAAAGATTCTTCTCTGCTGGAGTACATAAACTAGTTGAACGATATAACAAATGCATTGTGTTGCAAGGGGACTATGTAGAAAAATAATATGTAAAATTGCTCACAGTTATTTCTATTAAAGCCATTAAATGTATTTTGCCTTTACGTTTTGATTCTCCCTCGTATATGTATTCAAATGCGGATTCGGTGAAAATTTGTTTTAAAAAAAGGAAGATTATAACATCAATGTAGCAAGTAAATTATTGAAAGAGGCTGTAGTTGATATTATTATTATTATTTTAAGGCGATTTTTTTACCACAAGTAAATTAAAATATGTACCGGCCAGTCCCAGTGGCCGCGCGGTCTAAGGCGTAGGTCTGCGGCCGCTCTCCTGCTGAGATTGTGGGTTCGAATCCCACCGGTGGCATGGATATCTGTCTGTTGTGAGTGTTTTGTGTTGTCAGGTAGAAGTCTCTGCGACGAGCTGATCACTCGTCCAGAGGAGTCCTACCGAATGTGGTGCGTCGTTTTGTGTGATCTAGAAGACCATAGCTCAGTGGGGGCTACTGGGCCCAAAAAAATATGAATCAGTTCTTAAAAATGTTCAATACGTATTTAAATTATAAATAATAGTAATGTTGACAAACTAGTCAGCAGAAAGTAGAAACAGTTTCAGCAAGAAAGGAGTTTAACACTTCCGAGAGAGAGAGAGAGAGAGACCATGCGTAATTCAGTAAATCAGTGTGCTTACAGATATAATGACACGAAGAAGAAACACGGTTGAATTCTTCTGCAAAAGTCGTGTCAGCTGTACTTTGTAAATTAGCATGAATGTCAGCAAATTGCGCAAAACGTCACAAAATGAAAATCCTTATTCTACATTTTCATGTGAAATGCAGCAGTTTATAGCACTTTTAACTGTGCATTGCAATGCATCCAATTACGTCTGCTAAAATTAATTACGGAGTTCACTGCATCAGTCTTGAAATTTTGTAGAATTCCAGTGCGTTTCATACAATACCTAGCAAACACAGGCGATAATTAATACAAAATATACTTCACGGTTGTAGTCAAATGTGCAGATATAGAAAGACTCAGTACTGTACAGTACTGTTCATACTTTCCTCTTAAAGTTTATATGCCTATTAACGTCCAAAATATAAACTGCTTTCTGTTGCCAGTAAAATTGTGCTACATACCGAACACAATTAGATTGTCAAATATTACCCAGTCAGATGACTACAAAACCTCGTTAAAATACCTCACGAGGCGTGTTATGGGGTATTTTCATTAAGCTGTAGATTTAATACCGTGGTTTACGCAGAACTGCGCGGTATGTACCTGGTAGCCGCACAGACGAACAAGTTATGCCACCGAAACTTATAATACTCACGTAATACCGAGAACAACTCTCAAGAAGTTGTAAGCAGATGAAGATTTCTCCAGGTAGTATTGGCTACACGTAGCTCTGACTTTAATGTGCCACGGGACTTAACTCGACTTTTTATTAAGAAGACAGGGAGAGAGGGAGCTCCTCACTCTCCCAACTAACGAACAGAAACAACGTAGCTTATTTTGAGCCGTCGCTTTCTTTGTTCTGGCTCTGTTTTTAACCCCGAGGTAACTGAGCAGTAGCGAGCGAGGGGACATTTGCATAATTGAAATTGCAGGGAAATTGCGCTTTGTTGCTTTCTTTCCTCTTGTCTTCTCTTGTACTTGCTCTCATCCCAGCCTATCTTCTAATTTTTTTTATCCCTTTGTACTCTCGTCCTAAGTCACTTTTATGCAACCTGCATTGTTTGTTTTTTAACTATCCGATTTGATTATATATTACGTTTATATCTGCAGTCTTTTATTCTTGCTTTATACCTGAGAGAGAGCCATCAAACTATTATTATACTGTAACATTTTATTTCTTTTCATATTAGATTTTCTCTAAATATCTATAGTGAGATTAATTTTCTTTTCATAATGACGAAACATACACATCAGACTTATACACAAACGGAAACGTACCTTAAAATTTAGTATCTCTAGTACGTCTCTGTAGAAATATACAACCATTTTAATGAGCTTAATGTCACTATTGGCAAAGCGTGAGTCACCGAGAATTGGACGGCGCATCCTGCACCTAACACTGACACCAATGATTTTTGTGTCATTATTGCAAGCATTGATTTTTATCATGGCTCAACAGCCTTAGTGGACCTAGGCCTTCTGAATGTTGAGGTTTTTGTATCACACGTCACAATCGGTAGGACTTTTCTGGGCGAATGTTCGGACCGTTGCACAGAACTCTGCCTGACAACACGCAACACTCACAACAACTAGACTTCCAAGCATCCGGCGGGAATCGAACCCTAAATCCTAGCGGGCAAGCGGCCGCAGACGTATGTCTTAGACTGCGCGATCGCTGGGATCGGCTGGCACTGAAATGTGGTACAAATAAATGTGAGATAGGCGGATGATTTCTGCGCATAACACAGAAAATTCTGCTTCCTGTATTTCATTACCAGTAGACATGAGCTGAGGAAAGGCAGAGTGTTGGAAGTCGAGCAATTAAATTATATAATTACTTACATGTTATCACAATAGCGAGATCGGTTGATGGGCACAACTATGTATCCAATGGTTATTAATTGACCCTCCTGACCGTATGTCAAGGTACGTCTATGATAATTCCATCGCGTTGATATACAAATGATACAAGTTCTCCAAAGGTTCAAATCATGTTCTTGTGTAAGTACCGCGCATTTTGTGCATTATTATTACATTTTCCAACAGATGCACAGAATATATTAGCACTATCTGTTTCTTATAGTATTTCTACATATTTAGATGTTTATGCTTCGTCCTAAAGGAGTCTTTTTAATGTAGGCTACAGTTACATGATTAATAAAATCAAAATAATTGCATTTTATTAATTTTGTAACTTTTGCATAAAAATAAGAGACTCCCAGAAGATGAAGTATAAACATCGAAACATGCGGCAGTGCTGTAATAAACAGATACTGTTAATATATTCTTATAATAAAACCAACTAGATGCACTAATTTCTCAAATTTATTTTTGGAATGAAACTCTACATATTTCGAACTGTTCCTCTGTCCATCATCAGGAGTTTTTCATTGCACACACAGCAAACCTGTATGACATATACCATTGCTGTGTTTACAGTGAAAAACTCCTGATTATGGACAGAGGAACATTCCGAAATATATAGAGTTTCATTCCAAAAATAAATTTGAGAAATTAGTGCATCTAGTTGATTTTATTATAAGAATTTATCATGATGCACGGTCACATGGACGTCGTACTATTAATATGTACTGTGCATTTGGTGGACAAGTATAATAAAAACGATGAAAACATGACTTAAACACTTAGTGTTTCAGGAGCTTAAGTAATATAATTCATTGTCAATAGTGGTGACACAGAGGAAACTATGCATATTCCTTGAACCTAACTACGTGCCTATTTTGGGCACTGCACGATATGAGGAAGAATCCTGTGTGTAGAATATTCTGCAAATCACTGCCTGGTCAGTGTCAATATTGGAGGATAAGATGACGAATCTTTACCTTAACGCTGAACCCCACAGTCTGATTGACGTCAGTAGTGGAGGCTAAGTTTAATTAGTCGATTCTTCATATAAAAAAAGGTAAAGTGATCTCGTTACAGGCCCGGTGTGGCCCAGAGGGTGGGTAGAAGTATAGCTCTACTCTTCCATGGCCGCGGCACTAGAAGGGGGTGAGTGTTTAGCAGCACGCCCCGGCCGCACTTTACACCCGGGAGAGATCCGGTACCCATTTTACATTTTACAGGAGGCTGGATGGGTCCCAGGGCCGGTCTGAACGGGCGGAAAATCTCGTCCCCACCGGGAAAGTCCTTGCTATCCAGTGCTTAGATAACTTTGGACATTCTCCCGCAGTGCCCACACAGCGTATTTGATACCTGATGGTGTTTCACACAAGCAACACACACGGTCGCTAGAGACTTTATTACTGAAACAGTTTTGAACTCAAACTGAATAGACATTTTCTTTAGGACTTGGTATGTTTGAGATGGACAATAATTATTTCTAACAAATAACGATATTTCTATATTCGCAAACCGTTTCTGTCATGTCTAAATGCCACGTGTTTCTGGTAAAGTGCATAAATTCCAAGACTGCTTATTCCCTCTATCCCAGCTACCTGTCCTTACTTGGAGGTTGCCTCTGCTTTCAGCAACCTAAGAAAAACCACGCAGTAGTTATAAGGGACCCATATATCACGTACAGCTAAACTGTCCGTTAGTAGATAGAGTAAGCTGGCCATTAGTGGATTCTCGCACTCCACGCCACAGTCCTAGTGACTGAACCTACCTGCAATACGTGAATCAAGAATCTCTCTATAATGGGCACTCAATAATGTACTCCTTTGAGGATTACTATCAGCTTATATTGCCTAGCAATTTGACAGTATTAAAGCAGAAGATCTGATAGCAAGCTGCATATGTCAGTCCGTCCTTCTTTGTATCTGTCTACCTGTTTCATTTAACAACATTACGGACGCCAATTAATAACTACAAATTTGTAAGTAACACCAGAACACCAGTCGGCTCGATAAGCACGCCCTCTTCTCTCTATCGGTGAGCTGAACCCAGCACAGCACGAAACGATGTCCGGCCGCGCCGACGAAGATCAGAAGATGCGTAAAGACGCGCCGCAATGGTGAGGAATTCCGGTTGTACGAGTACGGCTTACCATTGGCATAAGAGGTAATTAATTCATATCTTGTTCCTTCCAAGAATCTACCATTTCATCTTTTGACCTCTTAACCATCCATCGGCGCCATACACTCCGCAGTACGGCCATGGTCGCGAATTAAAAACATCAGAAATATGAAAATGGCTTATCTAAATGTACTTACGGTGAGCATTTCTCTTCACCATAGACAGGAAAAGTAAATTCTGCAATAACGACATTCCCTTTTGTTCTTTGCGTTCAAATAAATAATTTGAAATTTAACACGTCTGTGATACTCCAGCCGACAGTGCTAGTGGAACCAAATTAATAGTTTTTTTTTTTAATTTTGCTAGTAAATAAAACCTGTTTTAATTAATGCACAGTCATTATTTACAGCGCTTCATTGTTTACATACTCAGTTATTTTATGTTAGCGCATTGAGCACTTGCCGAAGTAATGATTGTGAAATAGACAAAAAAATGTTAATTCATAGACTGTTTCTTATAAGAACAACCAACCAATAAAAAACTTCATATATGTCCTTAACTGTATCTCGATTCCTCAAATAATGATTATAGAGCTCAGCAGAATTACATAAGTTCTAATAGCAAATTCCAAGCTAAGGCGCACACTTTTTCTTATATCTCCGAATACACTTAACATCATCGCCTTAAACGACAACCTGAAGACGTGACTCGTAATGGATTTGCGACTGCGTAATAGAACACAAGGTACTGTGACCAGTTGCAAGACCGAAAAAAAGATCATGATAACTGGAGGTTAATGCTGCGGGTTCAGAACCGCGCACATTGTTCGGCTTTTCGTTCTGAACTTCCCGTCTTACTTTATGAAATACGAAGTACGGTTACTGCACAATGCCAAGCTCGTGCTTTGCGCCAATGTCACAGAAATAAAACTTCGGAAAAAAAATATGTCTTCAATCAGCGAAGCCACATGTTACGAGGCAACTGCAGCCGATTTAAATTCCTTGTCGTGAACTGAAATTATTCGACTTCACTGATGCAAGCACACGTTAGGCCAAAAAGACATGTACGGAAACACAACATGAATGATAAATTCGCTGGTGGGGAAAAATATTCCCTAATCTGTGGATGGCAGAATGCCGTGTCACAGTTTCAGATAATAGCAATTAAATATAATGAAGAGTGTAGTAACAACACAGCCACTTTGTTGCTTGTGTGTGTAAAGCAAACCCAATAAATTTAATCAGATATATATTTTCCAAATTTAAGAACGTTCTAACTGGATATTATATTACATGCTTTGCAGTTCCCAGTGACCGTGATATCTGGGGCGTGGGTCTGCAGCCGCTTGATTGCTGGGATTAAGGGTTCGAATCCCGATGAGAGCATGAATGTTCGTCTCGCGTATATATTATGCACTGTGTAGGTAGAGGCTTCTACGGCGTTCTTATCACCCATTCAGAGGAGTCTTTCCGAATGTGTGTGTCTGTGTGCGATACACAAACATAAAAAATTTAGCGGCTTCCACTGAGATGATAATGGCGCTGCTGATGATAATACTAATGATACTTCATCATTAATATAATCTTATAATAATAATAGTACATTTTTTTATTTGTAGTGTGTGACCAATTACAAAATCAGAACTGATACACAAATATATTTTACACATACACATATACGTAGGTACATACATACATACATACATACATACATACATACATACGTACATACATACATACATACATACATACATACATACATACATACA
>Ga0123355_10014073_pt1 | contig 12483 bp, 13 predicted proteins | sample TergutEmb28metaG_3_FD_89872 | JGI IMG/M metagenome (GOLD analysis project Ga0123355, IMG submission 89872) | Embiratermes neotenicus P1 segment gut microbial communities from Petit-Saut dam, French Guiana - Emb289 P1 | ecosystem: Host-associated > Arthropoda: Insects > Digestive system > Gut ...
TAATACCTGTCTAATTTGCTATCTTCGACAAAAAAATGAACAGTACTAGCAATATCAACCCTTGTCTCTTCGATTCGGATTTTATCCGAGCCTATAAGGCTAATGTCATTAACATCAATTTCGCTCTTTTTAATTAATGGCATTCCCCACTTGCCAACCATGTAAAAATCATTTCTTAACAGTTGACTCTTTTGTTTTCTCTTTTTTTCTAAATACTTTCCATTCAATAAAAACACCTCCTTTTGTTGAGTTTTTACTCAACATTCTGCTTAAAAAAAACTCTCTTTGCTATTAAAGCAATGTAAGCTGGCCTTGAGCTTCTGCCTCATTTTGGTAAATTTTTTTGCCCTCAAAGTATAACAGGTTCAACTCTTTAATTCGCTTGGTTAGAGCAGATATGCTGACTTCAAAATCATCTCTTAATTTATATAAATCCGGAAATGTTATCGCACCTTTTCCTTTCAACTCATTTATGGCACCACAAACAATTTCTTTAGGCATAAGTATAGCAGCTGCAAACATGTCTGCTTGTATTTCTCGTGGTGCTCTTGAAGAACTTCGGCAATAGAATATTTCACTTTCATCAAAAGTAAGCTGCTCATATTCTTGATTTTCCGTTACATGTAAAATCCAGTGACCTAGTTCGTGAGCTTTTGAGAAATTCATAGTCCCCATTTTTTCTTCAAACAGAGCTTTTTGAGTTTCATTCATATATATCAACTTTCGCTGAGGTACGATTGCCGCTAATACTGCTTCACCAGGTGCTAAATGGTCAAGGTTGTCCCATTCGATTTCAAGACCATATTCGAATTCAATCAGTGCATCAATATCTATCTTATTAACAACGCCTTGCCAGGCAACAGACTTTCCTGCTTTTAATAAAACAGATTCTGTAATTCTTTCCATTTTTTCTTGTGTTATGAAGCTATTCATCATTTGCTATACCTTATCTATTAATTCTCGAATTTCTTTTCGTTGCGTAGGGGATAATTTTGGCATCTTCCTTAAAAATGCGGATGCAAGATCATCATCAACAATAGTTTCCCTAATTGCTTCTGGCACTTTTTTTGCCAGCAAGATAAGTTCATTTGCGTCTGTTTCCAAAGCCTTCGCAATTTCAATTATTGTTTTCTCCGATGGCGAATTTTCAAACCTACCATTCTCAATTTTACTTATGTATGAAAAGTCAACTCCAACTTTTTCAGCTAAATCTCGTTGCGTGATTTTTCGTTCCTTACGAAGTTTTTTTAATACAATTCCAAAATTATTCATGACATCTCTCCATCTATCACTAACCTACCACATGTTGAATAAAATGTCAACATATTTCTTTGTTCTTAAATTTTCCCTAACTCTTATAAATGCCTCTTCGGCTTTATAACCATTTCCTTCTTCACTTATAGGAATTTCTCTTCTGCCCTCTAGATGAGTGGTATTAAGACGATATTAACGCATTAAAGACGTAGTCAGCCACGTCAAAAGCAATCTTATATCCTTGACACGCTATTGGGTACGCATATGGCTCTATCTCATCAGTTATAATGTTTCCTTTGGCCGCTACACACGCATCATTGATAGGACATTTCTCACAACCCTTTACAAATCCTAACGTATTAACTTTGTTTAACAAAGTCTGGTTCATACCAGTAACGACATTGCCTATGCACAGATTCTTATTTCCTACAGCGGATGCATATGGATAAACATCGCCATTTGTAGCCACTGAATACACTAAATCACGTCTTATTCGCGTTTTGCTCAATTCAAACTTACTCGAATACGCTCTCACCATTTCATCAATCTTAGCTATGCGTACTTTGTCATCCTCCGCAATCCACTTAATATATGTGTCTGCGATTTTAAAAAATTCTCTACGTAAAATTTCAACATGCTCAAGTTTCCAAGGTGATGAATAATTAATAAAAAAATCCATAGACTTAAAGCCTAAGTCTTTTAGGTGTAAGACATTGTCATGCCAAAGAGCTACATTATTTACATCTATTACACTAGCAGATGTCATATCATGCTTGATAATAGCGTCTTTAAGTCGAGCAATATCTAACGCCGGCTTCATGTTCTCATCAATCCTATTCGTATCGTTCAACAAACCATCGTATGATATGCTTATATGTATATTATTCTTGTCGGCATACTTTAAAAATTCTTCAGTTAATAGCGTCCCATTGGTTACAATATCTAACATAACGGGATAAGTTGCTTTACGATGTATGTAATCCGTAATGTGCTGTATCAACTCAAATTCCAGCAAAGGTTCGCCACCAAAAAACGTCACTCTGGCATATTTGCCACATTCTTTTAGTAAGTAATCCACAGCGGCTTCAGCCACCTCTACTGTCATTCTCTCATTGCCGCGTGTCATAAAACAATATTTGCAACGCATATTACATTGCTCTGTCAAATGCAAAACTAAATTATTTATGTCCATGTTCATATTCTCTCTAAAACGCTAACAAACCACGACCCTGAGCCGCCAACCACAAATAAGTGCTCATCACACCGACAGGCCTGCCCTCCATCGCACTCCTCATCATTAACACAGCCTACTAAACTAAACATTCCTAACGCCAATACAATTGCACCACCTGCCACAATCGCACGTTTTGATGCTGCTCGTTTTTTAGCTATAACGTCTTCTTCTGCGTAACTTTCCACACGCAAATCATCCATTCGCTCACCTCATTACAGAAAATATATAACAATTAATATCCTAACTGACAACTTTAGTCTAGCATATCGTACGACTGAGTGCAAGGTTGCCTACTATTTTGTGTGAGTTTATAATAGAAAACCATCCTTACCGCCTGCTTTCTTACTTTTTAAATGACAATTACCCCTTCTGATTTTCCGGTTGTTTGCGGTTGTTTGCGGTTGTTTGCGGTTGTTTGTTTGTGTTTGCAAAAAGAAAATAAAGTTGCATTTTAGTGTTGACTTTAACAATATTAAATGTTATCCTTAACATTATTAAAGTTCATTGTAGCCAAACCCGATTGCGGTCAAGCCGCAATGGCTTACAAAACAAAGGAGGTATGAGCATGGCGATAGAAGTAATGCCTGATTGGATGGCAACTCTTGAAGATGAAGATGTTGTTTTTATAAAAAGATTCTTGCAGGCTTCTGGTTCTTTAAAAGAAATTGCACATCAATACGAAGTCACATATCCGACTGTGCGTTTGAGGCTCGACAAACTAATACAAAAGATTCAAATAAGCGAAGACCTTTCTAATGAGCCGTATGTTGCACTTATCAAACGTCTTGCTATAAACGATAAAATCGATTTTGATACTGCAAAGATTCTGATTTCAGAATACAAGAAGATGGGAGGTAAAGAATAATGGCAATAATAAACTCGATGATTTTTGCTCGAATAATATTCGTTGTTCTGTTTTTAATCGTTATTCCTGTTGGATTAATACTTTTACAAATATTTCTTTCAAAGAAAGAAAACAAATGGCTTGGACTAATCTTGCCGATAACCTCTTTTGCTTTTTCGTTGTTCATAGTTCTTGGTATGGTGGTATTTATGACGGTGGGTTCAGAATCTACTGTGCTCGTGACACAGCTTGAGAATGGCGAAGTTGTACGTATTATAGATTCGGAAGGAGTAGAAAGAAACCGAGAAATGATTTCAGGAGCTCTCGGTGGCGTGTTTTTCACATTTCTTCTCTTGAATATTCCTACTGCTGTTTTCCTCATAATTTACAAGGTTTCGAGAAGTAATTTGAACAGGCGACGTGAAATAGAAAAAATGAGCGTACAAGACTTGTAATGGCGATTGCAAAATGCTTGCAAATGTTGCAAATTAATTAATGGGAGATATAATCTTATGGCAAAAATCATTGAAATTATACCGAATTTTAGTGAAGGTCGTGACCCTGACGTTATAAATTCACTTGTAGATACTGCAAAGAGTGTTTCTGGAGTTACGCTTCTTGATTATTCTTCGGACGTAAATCATAACCGAAGTGTATTTACGCTTATCGGAGACCCCAAAGGCATTGCCGAAGCTGCCTTTTTCCTCTGCAAAACTGCAAGTGAAAAAATAGACATGACAAAGCACACAGGAGAACATCCTCGCATGGGGGCTACTGACGTTATGCCTTTCGTTCCTATAAAGGGCGTGACTATGGACGAATGTGTAGAAATTTCTAAGGAAGTTGCAAAACGTATATGGGAAGAATTACAAATCCCTTGCTTTCTTTATGAACACTCTGCGACAAATCCCCAAAGACAAAACCTTGCAAACATACGCAAAGGTCAGTTTGAGGGTATGTCCGAAAAACTACTATCCGATGAATGGCTTCCTGATTACGGCAGTCGCAAGATACACACTACTGCTGGAGTTACCGCTATCGGTGCAAGGATGCCGCTAATTGCTTATAACGTGAACCTAAACACTTCGGATATCTCTATAGCAAAAGCAATCGCAGAAAAAGTTCGCGGTAGCAGCGGTGGCTTCAAATACTGCAAAGCTATCGACATCATGCTAAAAGACAGAAACATCGCACAAGTATCGATGAATTTTGTTAACTATGAAGAAACACCTATTTATCAGGTGCAAGAAGCAATAAAACTTGAAGCAAAACGCTTCGGTGTCGAAATCCTAGGCGGAGAACTCATAGGCCTCGCTCCCGCAAAAGCACTTATCGACTGTGCCGAGCATTACCTACAAATAGAGAATTTTGATTTTGATAGGTGCGTGCTTGAGAATTATCTTTGGTAAGTGAGTGGTATGTGCAAAAATTGCACATACCACTGTTTTTTTAGCTATATATCGTGATAGCTGATTAGCGAAATATTTTTTTGTGAAGCTGCTTTTGCTTTATCATAATATACTATATCGTAATATAGCAAAAGATGTGTTTCAGAATTGTTTATTTAAGGCATAACGTTCATATTATTTGACATTATGCTGATATTTGTTTATAATTATAAACATTATCGGAGGTGCGTCATATGGGAAAGAAAACCGTTGTCCTTTTGCCTAAAACGCAGGAGGTATTAATTACTAAATCAAAATGGCTAGATTGAGACGAAAAATCTCTGCAGAATTGGTCGCTGAAAGAGCTGGTATAAGCAGGGCGACACTTTGGGCTGTCGAAAAAGGTTCACCCTCGGTTTCTATCGGAACATATGCTGCCATATTACATTCGCTAAACGGTATGGATAAAGATTTATTACTGGTTGCAAAAGATGACGAGCTGGGGCGAAAGTTACAAGATTTAGATTTAACAATAAAAAAACGCGCTCCTCGCAGACGTTAAAAAATTATATCTGAAAACTGGCAATCGCTTGCAGCGAAATATGGATTAAACAGAAATGCTATAAACCGTATGGAACCAGCCTTTGCGATGGAGTATAAGTAGTTAAAATTTATTCAAAGCCATCTGCTTTTTGATTCGCTCCTTGACTTGGTTCAAGAACTCATCTGGGCTAAGCACTTTAACTACTGGTCCAAAACTTAAAATTCTAATCAGCAATTCTGTTTCTTCCTCTGCATTATACCAAATGCGACAAGTATATATATCACGCTCCCTATCGTATTCCGTTTGGCGTTCAAAAGAAGCAAATTGCAACATACATCGTTCAATTGCGTTACGTTCTTTTGATATTTCGATAACTATCGGTTCTGTACATATTTTTTCTTTATACAACTCAGCTAACTTATCACTAATATCAAAATTGTTTTCCGAAAATTGTACACTTGTGATTCGAGCTAAATTCAAAGTAAATCGTTCAAGTTGGTTTTTTCTTTTGCTAAATGCCGCACATTGAAGCCTGAACTTATCATCTCGCATCGAATAGTTCAGTTTATACGGATGATACTGTCTCGTTACTTGCCTGCTTTTAGGGCTATCATATTCAATCATAAGCGGATGATTTTCTTTAAGAGCTTTGAGGATAATTTTGAATCTCGATATGTACTCCGCATTTTCATAATCATCACCGTCCAAATGTTTGTCGAAAACATGAAAGTCATCAATTGAATACAGTGGTTCAACCTCTGCAAGTGACTGTTGCAATTCATCGAAAAATTCTTCATCAAGAAACAATTTCATTCGTTTGTCGCTAAGCAACGCTTTAAGCCATGACTTTTCGAGGTTTGTAAGTGGTCTTTGTGCTACATTCAATTTAGAATAATACTTTCCATTTTTTTCGGCTAGTAAATTCCACTCATCAGAAAACAGCGATGGTATCAAATGAAATGTACTTTCATAAAATCCACGGCTACTGACTAACTCTTCAATTTCGCCTTTTGTCATCCCTTTTTCGGACTTTCGTAAAATTTCAGACACCACAGTATAATAGCATCCATAAATTTCAGAAAATAACTCCATTAGTCATCACCGCCTTCCTCTATATCTATATTGTACATTTTTGCCATACGCTTCATATCACCATAAAATCGCTCAATGAGAAATTCATTCGTACCCTCAAGCCCAACAATACGCCCAGTAAAGGTCTTTATCCAAGGGGAAATATCAGAGGAATCAAACATTTCTTTGGTATACAAGAATGTGTTTTTGGCGAGGTGTAAAAGCTCGCCTCCCTGCCCTTCACGCTTTAATCTGTCAATTATAAATTGCTCCCTTTGTTCATCTATGTGAAGCTTCATACAAACAATTTCCAGCCTGTGAGTATTACCAAATGATACACCCCAGACTTTATCGAGATTTTGATTCAACTTTTCTCTTAATTCCAGTGCCACCTCTGTTTCATTGTCAAATACAACCTTTTTAATGTAGTCTAACCTAAAATTGCTAAATCGCCGAGTTTTGCAAGAATATACACAAACAAATCGCCGACCAGTTGCAGCACTTACGAAAATTTTCAAAGGAATCCCTTCAAAAATATTAGTATTGCCTGTTTTCTCACTTTGATTTTCAAAAACAACTAAGCGGTTTTGACGAATGGCAGAAAGAAAATCAAAAAGCACGCCATTTTCCAAAGTATGCGCTATATAATAATGTTTGAATGCAAATAATTCATTGTCACTACCCTCGTTATCAAGAATATAGCTTCCCACCTCGCCAAATGGCACAGATCCTTGGAAAAACTGAATTGCACTGATTAATTCTTCCGACGTAGAAATGCTTTTGGGAACCATACCATAAAAAAATGCGTTACCCTTTTTTTCACGCACGAGCATTCCTGCATTTATATATTCATTGCATTTATTTCTGACCGTTTGAATGTCAAAGATTTTTTCGCTTCTCTCACAAATCACGTCAGTAAGAGCCTCTACAGACATTGATTCCTTTGAAAGAAAGCTTAATATATAAAAATGTAGCATTATATCATTTGATGTAAAGCTTTTGGACTTCCACGCTGCATAAAGAGGGTTTGTAGGTATCTGTGCACAGTCAACCGATATAAATGATGTTTTATTTCCGCCACTGTAATCCCATTTCATGTATTTTCCCATGTAGCTTTCACAACGACGCTTTTCATTGTCGTATGTACGAGCTGACTTCTTTGTAAAATCAGTGCGTGACTTAAAACCATATACGTAAAAGTCTCGCATATAGTCTCTAATCTTGTCGAATTTTTTAATTAGCTCTGAAAACTCTGCCATATTTTTTCACCCAAGATTATTTTAAAACAATTTACCACTTTTATCAACTTCGCAAACTTTTTTAAATGAGATATCATGAAATTTTTAGTAATATATGCATATAAACAAGCAAAGAGGTGATAAAAAATGTATGTACTTTCAAATGAAAATTTAAGGGTTCCTGTCAAAATGTGGCTACCTAATGAAAAACAATTAGATGCAACCTGCATAGAGCAGGCACAGCGCGTTGCGAACCTACCTTTTATACATAAATGGGTAAGTCTTATGCCTGATGCTCACGCAGGAATGGGTGTTCCAATAGGTTGTGTACTTGCAACAAACGGTGTTGTAATACCAAATGCAGTTGGCGTTGATATTGGATGTGGAATGGCTTTTGTCGGAACAGATATCAAGGTAGAAGAACTTCGTGGAATTATGACTGATAATGGTGCGATACTTCAAGGGATTGTAGGCGATATTTTACGCAATATCCCTATCGGCTTCCAACATCACAAGCATGAGCAGAGCTGCTATACTCTTGACCTTGCTTATGAATCCTTAGATAAATATGAATCAAACCCTGAACTTTTAGGTCAACTTGAAGCAGGCTATTACCAAATTGGAACTCTTGGCGGAGGAAACCATTTTATTGAACTGCAAGAGGATGACGAAGGGAATTTGGGTATCATGATTCATTCAGGCAGTCGTAATTTTGGCAAGCAAGTTTGTGACTATTTTCATAGGACAGCAAGAGAACTCAACAACAAATGGTATTCTGAAGTCCCAGATGAATGGCGATTAGCTTTCCTTCCAGCAGAAAGCGATGAAGGAAAACAATATATTAACTGGATGAACCTTGCTCTTGACTTTGCAACAGAAAACCGTACAAAGATGATGTTCGTTGTACGATCGATTATCGAAAAATGGATAGGCCGACATACAGACATTTCCTTTAACTACACAGATGAAATTAACTGCCATCATAACTATGCGGCACTTGAGCATCACTATGGTAAAAACGTATGGGTACACCGCAAAGGAGCTACTCGTGCTAGAGCAGGTGAGATTGCTGTTATTCCAGGTGCGATGGGTTCATTTAGTTATGTAGTAGAAGGTCTTGGTGATGAAATGAGTTTCTGTTCTTCCTCGCACGGCGCAGGGCGAGTACATTCTCGCAAAGGTGCAATGGAAAACTTTTCTGTCGAAGAAGTTTTGTTGGATTTACAAAAGCAAGGCGTTATTCTTGGAAAGCGTAGCAAAAAAGATGTTCCAGAAGAAAGTCGATTTGCCTATAAAGATATTGACGAAGTGATGGAAAATCAGAAAGAACTTGTAAAACCAATTAAAAAACTCAAAACAATAGGTGTAGTCAAAGGATAGATATTAAGGCGTTAAAGCTTTACTATATGGGAGATTTTGCCAAAAGCAGAGGGTTCTGTATGCCCTTGCGGTGCCGAAGATATTCTCTTGCGGTATACCGATCAAAGCTCCAGCTAAACAAATGTGAAGGTTCAAATCCTTCATCCGTTAAGATCGGATTAGTTCAATGGTAGAACGTTTGGTAGGTTAAACTTAAAATTTAACCAAGTTTTGAAAGAGCTATTAACTCTTATTCAAAAAAAACCGACAGAAACTGAAAATGTCTGGCAGAGAAAATTTTCTTTGCAACGTACGGATTGCCTGTAATAGATGGGATACCGTCTGTCTGAACTCTGTTCCACAGTTTTCCTTGCGAGGAATTCACACCGAACAAAGTCTCATGCAACTTAACATCTGTTCCGCAAGACGGGCGTGGACATTTTCGGCGGAAGTCAAAATGTAATCTAGGAGGAATTAAAAAATGAAAATAATTATTACTGAAAAAGAAAGAGGCTTTTTGTTTAAAAATGGCGTATACATAAAAATGTTGATGCCTGGTAAACACTCTATAAATAAATTTTTTGGCGAAACTTATGTAAAGGCAGATATTACAAGGCCTGTTGAAATTGCAAGCGTAGACACTGCGGTTTTGCTTCGCGATAAAGCGTTTGCAGATAGTGTTTCCCAAATCGACGTACCTGATGGCTATATTGCCATTCACATGGAAGATAAGCGTGTCGTTTCCGCTCTGCAATCGGGGAAATATTGCTTTTGGAATTGTCATCGCGAACACACTTTTGAGTTGTTTGACACTTCAAAGACAGAAATCACGGAACTTTCTCCACATCAACTTATGAAAATTCCTTACAGCCTTTACGGAAGAATAGAAGTTCCTGAAGGTGAGGTTGGTCTGCTGTTTTACGATGGTACGTTTGAACGTGAGCTAAAGCAAGGTAGCTATTATTTCTGGAACAACATTAAAAAGGTCACTTGTCAGACTGTAGATTTGCGTGTTCAACAACTTGAAATTGCAGGACAAGAAATTTTGACAGCTGACAAGGTTTCTCTGCGTATCAATTTCGTTTGTACATATAAAATCACAGATGCTGTGAAAATTGTATGCGAAATCAAAGATTACAAAACGCAGATTTATACACTAACTCAGCTAGCACTCCGTGAATATATTGGCAAGTTCCGATTTGATGAACTTCTTGAGCATAAAGATTCTATTGCAGCATTTGTACTGGGGCAACTTAAAGTCAAACAAAGTTCCCTGTTCGTTGAATTTTCTAACGCAGGATTAAAAGATATTATTTTGCCTGGAGAAATCCGCGATATCATGAACACTGTACTTGTTGCCGAAAAAAACGCCCAAGCAAACGTAATAGCTAGACGTGAAGAAGTAGCGTCAACTAGAAGCTTGCTTAACACAGCCAAGCTAATGGAAGAAAATACAACTTTGTACAAGCTAAAAGAACTTGAATATTTGGAAAGAATTTGTGATAAAGTAGGTGAAATTTCAGTAGGAGGCGGAAATCTATTGACGGAACTAAAAGAAATCATGAGATAGTTGTGGTGAGTGGTTGTTTCCATTTTGGAAATAGCCACTTTTTATTTTATTTCCTTTTACGCTTCTTTAATTTAATCTTCTCACAAAAACATGTTGCCTTCCCCTATTCAATAGGGTATACTAATTCTGGGAGATGAGATAATATGACAAGAACCTTTGTAAGGTTGCCCGAATTTGAAAGCATCAAACAAGGGTTAAATGAAGCTATAGAATATGAAAAAGGAAATTTGCCGACTGCCAAAATTGATAAAATAACGGTATCGCCTTTACATGTCTTTACTAGTGCAAAAATAAAAGAAATTAGAAAGCTTCACAATATGACACAAAGACTTTTCGCACAAGCTTTAGGTGTATCCGTAAAAACAGTTGAATCATGGGAAGCCGGAAAAAACACGCCTTCAGGCTCTGCAAGCAGAATGTTGGAATTGTTAGATCGTGACGATATGTTATTAGAAAAATACTCAATAGTAGCACGACAATAAAACAAGTTGTAATAATATTAGCATCAAGAGCAACTATTTCCAAAACGGAAATAGTTGCTCTTTTGAACTACTGATTTTGAACTGCCGAGAAATTCTCGGTAGTTCTTTTTGTTTTATTGGTTGGTGTTTTTATTGACCTGTCAGCAAACCGACGGTCGGTTTATTCATGTTTATCCGCAATAACACAGCATTCCCAACCCCTACAGACATTGCGGCTTACCAACCTACCCCGTATTCCTTAGCCCTGTTACCACGCCATTTATTGTTAGCAACACTTGTGTAAGTAGCTTTTGTTCTTCTTCTTCGTTTAACTCACCTTCTCCGTATAGTGTTTTTAACAGGTCAACTTGTAAGAAGTTAAGTGGGTCAACATGCGGAATACGGTGCAGTGCTAATTCTCTAACGTCTGGAGCATGGGCAAGTAAATCGTCCGTTTCCGAAATTTGTAAAACTATTTCTTTTGTTAAGTTATATTCTTCTGTGATATTAGCAAATATCCGCTGTGCTGCTTCTTGGTTTTTCGCAAGAGGTATATATGCTTTGGCTATTTCCAAATCAGCTTTCATAAGTGCAGAATGAAGATTGTCGATGATAGCGTTGAAAAGCGGCCATTCTTTGTACATTTTTCGCATGATTTCCATATTGCCTTCTTTTGCATCTGCAAAAGTTTTTAGCCCTGTTCCTGCAGCATACCAAGCAGGCAATAGCTGTCTGTTTTGCATCCAGCCAAACACCCACGGAATAGCACGAAGGCTAGTGAAACTAGGCTTAGCCACTCTATGCATTGGCCTTGAACCGATGTTAAGGTTTGCAAAGTTTTTAAGCGGCGAAACGTCAGTATAGTATGCAAACAAATCTTCATCTTCAAAGATTAGCGAGCGATATTTTTTAAACGCCACCTCAGATATCTCATCCATAGAATCTATCCAATACTGCTCAATTTGAGAGGCGCCGCCATCTTTTGAGGTTTTTAAAACAACCGTTACCGTTTGAAGTAGCGTTGATACAGCTTGCTCTAAGTTTCTAAATCCAATTTCAGGAAGCAAATATCGTGTTGACAAAACTTCTCCTTGCTCCGTGATTTTTACACCATTTAAAGCTGATTGTGGTGGTTGAGATACGATACTTCTGTTAAGTGCACCGCCACCGCGACCAAGCGACCCGCCTCTGCCGTGGAAAAATTCCACATTAATACCATATTCTTTTGCTAATTCATTTATCTCAATTTGTGCTTTATAAATTTTCCAGTTAGCCGTTAATGTCCCACCGTCTTTGCTTCCGTCTGAATACCCCACCATTATTTCCTGATACTCATTTAGCAAGTTCAAATGATGTTTATATATCGGCATTTCAAACATTTGACGCATGATTGACCTCGCAGTCGCCAAATCTCCGATTGTTTCAAAGAGTGGTGCAATTTTGAGCGTAGTTGTTATCTTGCCATCTGGGTGCAAATAGTAAAGCCCCACTTCCTTCGCAAGAACAAGAACTTCAAGCAA
>Ga0123355_10014074_pt1 | contig 12482 bp, 13 predicted proteins | sample TergutEmb28metaG_3_FD_89872 | JGI IMG/M metagenome (GOLD analysis project Ga0123355, IMG submission 89872) | Embiratermes neotenicus P1 segment gut microbial communities from Petit-Saut dam, French Guiana - Emb289 P1 | ecosystem: Host-associated > Arthropoda: Insects > Digestive system > Gut ...
ATTGAATAACTACTCAATAGATTTCAAGCCGATGGGATTTCCCGTCGGCTTGTTTGTATGTTTGGCTTGTACCCTGCTCGCTAGTTCACATTCATTATTGCATGAGAGGTTTTTTTATTACTTGCTTTTTACTATTAAAAAGGTATAATGAAATTATGAAATTAACTTCATTAGAAGTGCAGAATAATAGTGAAAACGGAGATAATTATGATAATTTTAGATAAAAAGATAAAGATAGATGAGCTTTCAAAAATCGGAAATGAAGTATTTTTTGATGATATGGTAAAAGCCGTGGTTGATGTTGAGCAAGAGAAAATTTCTTTAAATGCAGAATTACACTCTGATCTGGAAGAAATGATGTTAGAAGCAGGTTGCAAACAAGAAAACTTATATGGAATTAATATCAAATATGAAAGCGGAGAGATTGAGTTCGATTCTCTGATAAATCATCCTAGAAATAGAGATGCCGGATATCCTAAAGGCGGAAGAGATGTTTCTTGTCCAATAGCACGAGAAAAGATTAAAAAGGTAGTTAACAAATGGATAGGATAAATAGATGGTTTAAAATGCCGATTGGAATGCAAATATCCAATATAGGAAGCGAAGTTGGCAGAGCTATAAGACGAAAAAATGAAAACGATGAATACAGTAAAATAAACTATGCAATAAAAGCTATCGAATTAATTGGATTAACTAAGTTAGATCCGAAAAATATTAAGCGTGTGAAAGAATTAAATTATTGCGAAATTGAATTAATTGACTACATCTTTGACAATAACTCATATGGCAATGATGATGAAAGCATAATGAAATTTTATAATCAATGGCTATAAGAATGCACATCACAACTTTTTCGACAATATCCCCCAGCCATTAGCCGTTTCAACTATATTAAAGACTCACACTAGCTTTTCAAATTCATCTACAAGCCCTCTAAATGTCTGCATCGCAAGTTCTACAGGTTCAGGTGTTCCCATATCCACCCCTGCTATTTTAAGCAGCTCTATTGGGTGATTTGACTCCCCTGATTTGAGAAATTCGATATACGCTTCTTGTGCTGGTTTGCCTTCTAAAAGAATTTTATTGGATATCGCAGCAGCAGCCGAAAATCCAGTCGCATACTTATAGACATAAAAAGCACGATAAAAATGCGGGATACGCGACCATTCATATTTTATGTTGTCGCATGTTATTACATCATCGCCAAAGTATTTTTTATTTAACTTCGCATATTCATCGCAAAGCCACTCTGCTGTAAGTGCTTCCCCGCTTTCTGATGCCTTATGTGTGATTTTTTCAAATTCGGCAAACATTGTCTGACGAAACACGGTGCTACGAAATTCTTCAATATGCAGATTAAGAAGATATTTTTTCATAGTTACATCAGTTTCATTATCTAATAGATGCTTTATCAAAAGCAATTCATTTACTGTCGATGCAACTTCTGCTGTAAAAATAGAGTGTCCGCCATAAATATACTCTTGCGTTTCACGAGAATACTTCGAATGCATAGAATGTCCCATCTCATGTGCAAGCGTAAACACATCTTTTAACTTCGATGAATAATTCATAAGTATGTAAGGCATACTGTTATACGAGCCAAAACTATACGCTCCACTCGTCTTGCCTTCGTTTTCGTAAACATCAATCCATCCTTCTGCGATTCCAGCCTTCATCTTTGAGATATATTCATCGCCAAGAGGTTTTAGACCTGCTTCCATCATAGAAACAGCCTTTTCGTACGGTATTTCATTCTTTGGAAGTTCTATAAGAGGAACATAGACGTCATACATCTGTAATTCCTGCAAATTCAACACTTTCTTTCTTGTTTTCATGTATTTATGGAGTGTGTTAAGATTATTATTAACCGCATCGATAAGATTATCATAAACAGAAGTCGGAACATTGTCACCAGAAAGTGCCGAATGAAGCGATGAATCATATTTTCTGATTCTAGAAAACACAACATCCGTCTTTGTGTTGTAATTATATGTTGTTGCAATCGTATTTATCTGCTTTTTATACGCTGCATACATGCTTTCAAATGCGTTTTTTCTAACTTCGCGATTATGGCTTTCCATAAATCCTATGTAGTTGCCATGCGTTAGCTCGACTTCTTCGCCATCTTCATCTACTACGCTTCCTAATTTCATATCAGCGTTATTTAACATCGAAAATATGTCGTTTGTTGCTCCTGATACTTCGCTAAATTGAGCCATTAAGTTTTCTTCTATTTCCGAAAGAACGTGAGCCTTTTGCCTCAATGTATCTAATATTGCAAATTCATACAGTTTAAGCCCTTCTTCCTGCTTTATGAACTCTTTAAGTTTTTCTTCTGGAATTTCAAGAAGCTCAGGTGTAAAAAATGCCATTGCTGCAGAAGCCTTTGCAATCAAAGAGCGGCATTTATCCGCCATTGCCTGATACTTCGCTTCCCTATTGTCCTCGTCCCTTCTCATCCTTGCATAGACGTACATTTTTTCTACAATAAGCCAAAGCTCATCCTTTTTTCTGTACGCATCAAGTAGCGACTTTGAACTGTTTGCCAAACTTCCCGAAAGCTTTGCAAATTCTTCAGCCAAACGCAAAACTTCCTCAAAATTCCTATCCCACTCGCTTTCATCTGGAAACATCGCCTCTATATTCCATTTATACTTTTTATCAATTTCACTTCTTGATTTTACTTTTTTATCACTCATATTAATACTCTTTTCTTTTTAATTTTAAATTGAATTCATTTATACTAATTATTTTAAAATTAATATTTGCCATTTACGGTTAAGGGGTGTTATGTAATACAGTTTGAGTATAAAAAGAATTTATTCAGTTATCCATTTATGCGATTGTATTATATAACATCCCTTAACTGAATTTACAATTGTTATTCTAATATTAATTTAAATTGTTGATTTTAATCGTGCAGTTTTAACTTCCCCAAATGTGAATACTGCAAGCCCCATCCAGATTGCCACACACGCAATAAACTGAACAAAGTCAAATGGCTCTCTAAATACAAATATGCCTATCAGAAGGCTAATCGACGGTGCGATATATCCGATAATTCCTATCGAAATAAGCTTTATCCTATTTGCCGCAAATGCGAAAAGTGCAAGTGGCAGTGCCGATGCTATCCCTGCAAACGAAAGCAAAACAAGCTCAAAAGTTGATGCAACATGGAGTGCTCCTTGATTTGTAATTTCAAGATAAATAATGACAGGAAGCATTGCAATTGCAATAAAAATCGTTTCATAAAAAAGCGAGATAATCGCTTCTATCTTTAGATGTTTTTTAATCGAACTATACGTTGCAAAAGAAAGCGGAAGTATCAATGTTACAAGAGGTATACTTCCAAAATGAAGTAACATAATGATTACCCCTAATACCATAAATCCAATTGCTGTAGATTTGAACTTAGTAAGCTTTTCCTTAAATACCGTAGCACCAAATATACACACTACTAGAGGATTCATAAAATATCCGATGCTTGCCTCAATAGTCTGGCCTGAGTTCACTGCAAATACATATACACTCCAGTTTACTGTAATAAGAACCCCAGCAAGAAGCATCTTCCCAAGAACTTTTTTATCTCTTGCAGGCGCCCTTAAACCTTCCACTCCATAAACTATTAGCCCTATGATACCGCAAGCTATTCCTGCCAAAACAACTCTATAAAGTATCAAAACATACGAGTCGATAGCAATCAGCGACCTCCAATATATTGGCATTATGCCCCAAAGAAACATACTGCCCAAAACGCAAATCATGCCTATTTTGTAATTTTTTCTTTCGTCTGCTAAACTATGTGTCATAATTAGTCATATCTCCCCAAACTTTGAGCTTTATGTTCGCCTCGCTACCCTTGACAGTTTTAGCCATCATACTTTTGAAAGTTTCTGTAAGCTCACTCGCATAAAAAACGTTTTCGCACGCTGAATCTTTAGCAAAAATATCTCGCTTTGCAAGCTGTTCTTTAATCTTATTAACAACTTCCACTGATGGGTCTATTATATTTATATCAGGGTATAGTTCCTCGATGTTTTCACGAATTATCGGATAATGCGTACAGCCAAGCACCATAGTGTCTATCTTATGCTTTAGAACAAAATCATCTAAATAATGCTTTATTACAAGATTCATAATATCTTTATCAACAATCCCCTCTTCTATTAGAAGTGCGAACGCCTGACAAGCCACAGAGTATACATTAAGTTCGCTATTTAGGAATTTTATAAGTTTTTCATAAATTCCACTTCCGATTGTAGTTTTAGTAGCGATAATACCTATTCTTTGCTCTTTAGTGCATACTTCTGCTACTTTTTCTACTGCTTTGTCTATAATTCCAACTACTGGGATATTTGGGTACTTTTCACGAATCGCCTCAATCGAAGCAACTGTCGCTGTATTACACGCTATTACTATCATCTTCACGTCTTGCTCAACGAGAAAATCCGCTATTTGCATCGAAAAACTGCGAATTACAGGAAACGTCCTCGCACTGTAAGGCACACGAGCTGTATCTCCAAAGTAAATTATTTTTTCTTCTGGTAATTCCCTCATCAAATGTGGTATACATGTAAGACCGCCAATGCCCGAGTCAAAAATACCTATCGGTCTGTTGTCCATATTCTAAATATCCTCCAAGTTTGGTTTTATTCATTTCATATATGATTATTTGATTTTATCAATGTTTTCAATTAATTCTGGTAAAAAGTCAATCAGCACATCCCAAACCATGCTAAGCTTTACACCTTCATAATCATGTATTATTCTATTTCTCATGCCTTTTATTTTTCGCCATGGAATTTCATCAAATTTGTTTGTAAATTCATCATCAAAACGTCCTACCATTTCTCCAATTTGGCTTAAATTAAGTACACATGCTGCAACGGTTTTGGCATCATTTGAAAACTCTTCAAAGTTCATATTGCCTTTAAACTCTATTGCTTGCTTCGCATAATTCCTCATCTTTTGAAGAGTTACTTTCTCATGCTCTTTCATAAATCAATACTCCTGTTTCTGCAATTTCACGATCTGCTCTGCCACCTTCAACAAGTTGTGATGATTCAATTAAATCCACAGATATATTTAGAGCTTCTGTGATTTCTTCTAAAACTCCGAAAAAATCAATTCCTTTGATTTTACCTCTGCTATCTATAAGAATATCTACATCACTTAACTTTGTTGGATTTCCCTTTGCATAAGAACCAAAAAGTATAGCCCTCTCTACTACAGGAACTGCATTCAAAATTGGAAACAACTTTTCTTTTATTTCATTTGTAGTGTAAATTTTTTTCATAGACCTATCTCCAAACCTAACGCTTGATAAAATGATTCGTTTATTCCATTATTATATCAGAAGTTCGATATAAATTGTTATATTAATTGTATAGTGTGGGTGTTTTATAACACCCACAACTACATTTTATTTTAATTTCCCTATCAAATCCAATATATCCTTTGGCATCTCCGCCGAAAGCTCAACTGCTTCTCCCGTAATCGGATGCTTAAACGAAAGAAAACTCGCATGAAGTGCCTGCCTTTCAATAAGCATCACATTTTCACCACCATAAAGATAATCCCCCACTATCGGATAACCAATATGCGACATATGCACTCTTATCTGGTGAGTTCTACCCGTCTCAAGAAGCAACTCCACAAGCGAATATCCATGTTTGAACCTTTCTAGCACCGTATAATTTGTTATAGACGGATGACCACTTGGGCTAACTTTACGCCTTATGCTTTCTGGGTCTGGCCTGTCAATCGGAAGGTCTATCGTGCCTGTATCGTCTTCTGGCGTTCCTTTTATAACAGCGATGTACTTTTTAATCACTTCGCCACTTTTCATTTGCTTTGACAACTCACCTTGACAATGAGCACTTTTGGCAATTATAAGAAGTCCTGACGTATCCATATCGAGCCTGTTTACAAACCTAACTTTAAAAGACTGGTCTGTGTCCATGATGTACTTCACAAGTCCGTTTGCGATAGTGCCTGTCGGGTGCCCTTTTGTCGGATGCACAACGTAGCCAGAAGGCTTATTAATTATCAGTAAATCATTATCCTCAAACACAGGAATAATCGGTATGTTTTCAGGTACAAAACTGTTGTGTTCCTCAGGAAAATTAATGCTTATAACATCACCAAAACTCGGAGTTTTATATAATTTCACAAGCTCTCCGTTTACCAATATACAATCGTTATGTTTTAATTTTGTAATCGTGCGTGACGAAAAAGAGAAATTTTGTCTGATTAACTCTTTTATAGGAATTTCAACATCGGATTCTTTTACAATATATTCAAATTTATTCATCAATGCTTGCCTTATCGTCTAAAAATTTATTTTTTACTTTAGTCCAAAAGTCGTAAGATTCAAACCTTATGAGGTTAATTATCGGCTTTGCAAAACATACACTTATCTGGCTTACATTGCTGTAATTGTGCACTTTTCCGTCGATACTTATTGCCATGCAAGAATCTCGCTCACGCCCCGGCGTTACGCTTAGTGATAAGTCTGATGGCAAAACCAAGCTTGAAGTAAAAGAGCGATAAGCAGATGAGTTAATCGGTGCAATAGGAGTTACTTGAAGCAGGCTAAGGCGAGGATCTACAATAGCACCACCTAAAGAATAGTTGTACGCTGTACTTCCTGCCGGTGTTGAAACTATGATACCGTCACCTGCAAAACGTTCAATAAAGCTCCCACTAATTGAAATGTTGAGGTGAACCGTAAAAGAATCGCTTCCTTTGATTGTGATTTCGTTTAACCCAACATGTGTAACAGTCTTTCCATCTGTAATTATATCTGCTTTTACTGTCGTAAGAGGTTGGATATGATACTTGCCTTTTTTGTAATTTTCAAGAAAAGAATCTATTTGGTTTGGCGAAATTTCCTGAAAAAACCCAAGATGTCCCGTATTAATTCCCACAAATGGAACAGACGGAAATCTAAAATTGTGTACTGCTGTAATAAACGCACCATCTCCACCTATACACATGATTAATTCCGTGTCAGGTGAATATTCAGATGAAACCTCAAAATTGTTTTCCTCAAGCTTTGAAACAACCGACTTTAACATATCTTGTGACTCTTGCGTGTTATTTGTAAATATTGTGACAAGTTTCTTTTTCATATCTTTTACCTATTTCAAAAACTGTTCTACATAATCAACATCAGATGGTACTTCGATATACTCAAGCCCTCTCTTTTGTCTTGTTTCTCTGCCTTTTCCTGTAATTAAGACGATTGCATCATCGTCTGCTGTTTCTATCGCCTTTTGTATTGCCTCTCCTCTATCGAGAATTATTTCATAATCACAACCGTGTTCCTTAACATAAACTGCAATTTCTTCACATATATTTATAACCGGTTCTTCACCTGCATCTTCTTCTGTTAAAAACACTTTGTCTGCGTACTTGCCTGCGATTTCTCCCAGTTCTTTTCTTCGCCCAAACGCCTTTTTACCGGGGCAACCAAACACGATTGAGATTTTTTTATCTGGATACTGCTTCTTCGTAGACATAAAAAGTGCCTCAAAGCTCATTTGATTGTGTGCATAATCAACTATGACATTTAAATCTCTGGCTTTGCTCTTATATATTTCCATCCTTCCGCTGGCTTTTGCTTTTTTTAATCCTCTAAACACGTTTTCTATCGGAATTCCAAGCACATAACAAACAGATATTGCACCTAGTGCGTTTTCTACGTTAAATAGTCCAGAAATTGTAATTTCAAATTGCTCATCGAACTTATCGCATTTAACCTTAAACGATATGCCCTCATCAGTGACATTAATGTCATATCCATAAATATCCGCCTCTGGAACAAGCCCAAACGTCAGTATTTTAGGTGCATGAGCTTTTGCATAATCCATAATCGTATCAAAATGTGCAGTATGAAGATTCACACACACAACTTTGCACTGATTAAATAAAATAAGTTTTGCGTTCAAATAATCGTCAAAATCTTTATGCTCAACATCGCTTATATGGTCAATTCCGACGTTAAGAAAACACCCAACATCAAACATTACACCTTTAGTTCTGTCGTATTTGAGAGCTTGGCTCGATACTTCCATTGATAGATACTCTATCCCGCTACTTACTGCATTATCAAAATGCCTGTGAAGCGTTACAGCTTCTGGCGTTGTTATGTGTGACTCTTCGTTTATAACACCATCGTAAGTGTCTATGCTAGAAAGAATCGCACTTGCCGGCTTATTTTGGCTCTCCATATAATCGTCAATTATGTGCTTCATAAAATACACGGTCGTAGATTTGCCTTTTGTGCCTGTAATTCCAACAAGATTGAGCTTCTCCCATGCTTTGTTATAATACATATCTGCAATAGTTACCATCGCTTTTCTTATGTCGCTGACGATGATATGCGGACCTTTTATACCTTCCTGTTCATAAGAACTTTCCGACATATATACAAAAGCACCTCTGCTAAGAGCATCCGTCAAATATTTTGACAAAAAGTGTGCCCCTTTACAGAAGAATAACGTATTTTCCTTTATATCATTTGAGTCATAAGAAACATATTCCACATTTTTTTCAAGTTCCTCATTTGAAGCAGCGACCCCTTTTACAAGCCCCTCCTCATTCAAAACCTCAATATAATCCTTTAATTTATAAATTTTCTTTTCCATTTATTCTTTACTCCTTGTTCGCAATTCAAACCAGATAAATTAATATTGATTGTCAAAATTGATTATTTGTATCACATAATGTTTTCTAATATAATTGTTATTATCGTATTTAAATTAAACTATTAACTAATAAATATATTTATTTAATAATGACATGTTGACTGTTTTGCAATACAGCCTGAGCAAAATGGCGATAACTACAAATTGCATGAACAAAGTCTTTGGAACCAAACTGTCCAATTGCTTTGGCATTAGTAAGTTACAAAAAGCTGACAAATCACCCAAAGACTGTGAATGTAATTGTGGAAGTTATCCATTTTGTGATTGTATTGCAAAATACTTCATAGCTTAATTTAAATAGTTATTATGGCATTAATATTAATACTAAACATTATGTGTTAATTACCATTTTGCCTGCTTCTAATATGGTTTTAATTGCCAAAGTCTTCATTGCATCAACATAAAACCCCTGCGGGATACCATACATATCCATAAAACACGAAAGTTCCGTGCATCCCATAATAACATGGTCGCACCCCTTTGCTTTCATCTCTTTTTCAATTTCTTCAAAATCCCTTATATCAATCTCCCCGCCATTTTTAATACCGTCATAAATAATTTTCATGACGCGCTTCTGATTTTCTGGTGACGGAATTACAGAAATCAGACCTTCTTTCTCTAGTTTGCTTTGATACACTCCAAGTTTAATCGTTCCATCCGTTGCAAGTACGCCGATTTTCGTACCTGAATTACTTTTTTTTATGTCACTAACTACTTCATGAATCATATTAATAATAGGAGTATTTATCTCTGATTGCAGCTTTTCAATGAAAAAATGTGCGGTATTGCACGGTATTACGATATGACTAACTCCACTGTTTTGAAGAAAATTGCAAGCCTCAAGAAGCCGCAAATAAAGAGGCTGGGTATTCCCAGACAAAATCGCATCAGTCCTATCAGGAGTTGATGCATAGTTTAAAATTATCATATCTATGTGGTCTTGGTCTTTATACGCCTCGGTATTTGCAATCACCATACCGTAAAAAAGCTGTGTCGCAAGAGGTCCCATCCCACCAAGCACGCCTATGCAGTTTGACTTTTGATCTGCCATATTAATCTCCTGAATTTTTACCTAAATACTTCCTGTATTTTAAGAAATGACCCAGTTGTGTTTTTAAAAACGTTATTCTTCTCGAAAAATCTCTATCGTGTTCGTAATTTAGCGGATTTACATAGTTCCCCTCGCCGATCAACTTACGCATCTTTGCTTTAAGCTCTTTAGATGCAACATAATCAAACGCAACTTTCTTTGGAATCACAAGCCAAAGCGACTCTTTTTTAACAGATTTAAAGCTATATTCTTTGTTGTCAATATAATCTTCAACCAAATAACGTGCAACATTTTCGCCTGCGTTCGTTACATAGTAATTGCTCCGCCCTTGCCTAGTGTTGATTTCAAATACTTTATACTTGCCATCTCTTTGGTCGTACTTAATATCAAAGTTAGAAAATCCGATATAGTTCATGTTTTCAAGAAGCACCTTAAATTTATTTTCAAGCTCTTCATTGCTTTCTGTAATTATCACAGCATGATTGCCGATACCAAGTGGAGTGTGTTCCTCAAGAAGGACATGGCCAAGACACATCATCCTGACTTTTCCGTTTTGGTCAGAATAATTTGTAAGAACTCTCATATACGAATCGTCTCCAGGTATGAAGTTTTGGATGATTATAGAATCGTCATATCCAGAATCATAAATACTTTTTAAGACTTGCTCAAGTTCACTTCGGCTATTGACTTTAAATACTTTCTTTTGCCCTAAAAAGGGGTGTTCCCAGTACATCACACCGTTTGAGGGTTTGATAATAAACGGTCCATCAAAAGGCAATGTGAACCCTTCTTCTGTGTCTTTTCTATGAACAAAAGTATCAGGATAATCAACACCTGACGCTTCACATAGTTCATAAAATTTTTCTTTATTTGTGAGCCTAAGCATCATATCATTTTCGATGTAAGGCACTATTACATTTGCGGGAAGCTTATCTTTATTACTGCTCATGAGCTGTACATAACTATCACCGCACCCAATTAAAATCACTTTTTTGTCTTTATTGGCATCTGCAAATTCTGTTACAAGCCCTACAAAGACTTCCGTATCGTCTGCCTTTGGGTTTGCCTTGTAATTCATGATTTTGCTGTTTGCACAAGGCCATGACATATACTTGCCATAGACATTGGGCTTTATCCCATATTCCTCGTGAAACGCTCTTGCCACGCTATAAACATTTATATCTCCTGCAAAAAGCAAAGGTATAAAGTCATTTCTCATTTAAAAAGTACTCCTTAGTATTTAGATATCTAAAGCCTTCTTTACGATAATTCGTCGTAATTTACTACTGTATTCTTGCCATTTTTCTTGCCATGAATTAGAGCCTCATCACTACGCTTGATGCACTCCATATAACTTTCGTCTTCTTCATCAAAAGCAGAATATCCCATAGTTACATTAACTTCAACAGGAGTTGAATCATTTACAACAATGTCTGCATCTTTAACCATTCTTCTGAATTTTTCGAGGGCAATTTTTACGCCCTGCTCGTTAGTATCGTTAAGCACGATGATGAAAGTATCGCCACCCCATCTCGCTTTTATGTCAGTTTTTCTAAAGCAAGCTGTAATTACTTCTGCTACTTTTTTAAGAACTTCATCGCCATTTTCGTTTCCGTATTTTTCATTTATCAGCCTGAAGTCGTCAATGTTTATAAGAACAGTAAATATACGTGCCCTATTGACGTCTTCATCTCTAAAAATATTTCCTAGCGCATTTTGAAGATGGCTTTTGTTAGATAATTGAGTAAGCTGGTCTGTGCTTGCCACTTTAGAAAGCGTATCTATTTTTTTCTGATCACTTGCACTGTTATTAAATGTATTGCAGAAACTAAATGCTCTAGCTGCTACTGCACCTGTAACAAGTGCCAATAAAATATTGATAAACTGCATAAGTATAAAATCATCACCTACGCCAGTGGAGTCAGGCTGGAAAAATGTCAAATATCCAGAAAACAGCATAGCAAAGACTGGAATTGCAACACATAGCTGTCTTTGAACCATTGAAAAATTAGCATTTAATATATGAAGTGGTGCAATTAACGCTAGTAAATACCATTGCGTTCCTAGCTCCCAACCAATCAAATACACGCTCACGGCAGCGTAAAACGCGGGTATAATCGCAAATATTATTCCCGAAGCTGCACTTGCCTCGTTCCTGTTCATCAAAATTATCAAAATGTAAATAAGAATACACATGAGGTTAATCGGCATCATAATTTGTAGCCCATTTGTAATTAACGCAAATGCGAAAAAGATTATATGAAAAACTATAAACATAAAACTGAGTGTTGATACACCGATTCTAAAAACCGCCTCACGCTTATCTATAATTTTCCCTATATCCTTAAAAAGAAAACGTACCAAAAATAACATTATCATACTCTCCCAGCAATTTATTTATTTTATTTAGTCAAATTAGAATTTGGTTACAATTTTATCATATTTTCATTGAAAACGCAACTATGTACTAACGTAAAAACGGCGAAATTAATCTCGCCGTTTTTCGTGTGTGTGTAGTTAAGTATTTTGGTTTTTACAATGTAAAACTTAAAGGCTTTACATATAAAGGAATTTCTTTCTAATTGTTTTTAGTGGAAAAATCTAGGTGAATGATTTGTGCCTGTTCCAATAAATCTCATAATAGTTTCATTAGAACCACCGCTTGCTGCGAATGTAGGGTCCATCAATCTCCAGCTACGTCCGTCGAAGTATATAACTCC
>Ga0123355_10014075_pt1 | contig 12482 bp, 12 predicted proteins | sample TergutEmb28metaG_3_FD_89872 | JGI IMG/M metagenome (GOLD analysis project Ga0123355, IMG submission 89872) | Embiratermes neotenicus P1 segment gut microbial communities from Petit-Saut dam, French Guiana - Emb289 P1 | ecosystem: Host-associated > Arthropoda: Insects > Digestive system > Gut ...
GACGGCCAAGCGCCTGCAGAAGCCGCTCGACGCTCTCAGCGCTTGCGTCGGCGCGCATCCTGCTCCTTGGCCGAGCAGTAGGACAGCAGCTGTCTGACCAGCGCGTTATAGCGGCTGTGCGCCGCTGTTCCCAGTTCGCCCTCGAGCATGAGGTAGAGCCTGCGCTCCGGGTCGGCGAACGGCTCGGCGACGACATCCCCAAGCGCGGTCAACCGCCGCGAAGCCATCGAAACCAGCAGCGATGCCACCGTCTCCTCTCTGGCGGCAAGCGCGGCCAAGCCCTCAGAGATCAGCTCCTCCCCCGGAAACAGATCACGCGACGGCGCTGCGTTCGCCATGGAGCTATTTCAGCAGCCGGCTCAGCCGCCTGTCCTTCAGCACCCTGTCCTCGGTCTGGCAGTGCGGGCAGTAACACATGACGTAGTCCTCGTAGAAGACCGCCTCGAGCGTCGTCGCGCAGCGCGGGCACGGCTCGCCGTTGTGGCGGTGCACCGTGAGCGGCAGCGGCAGCTTGTCCGGCAGCGGCAGCGCGAGCGTCTCCTCGTAGTGTGCAACCGCCCCGCCGAGCCGGTCGTGGATCGCGTCGCGCAGCACCGCCGCGTCCTCGTCGCTGAGATCGGAGCCGCGCTTGAACGGGGAGAGCTTCGCCGTGTGCAGGATCTCGTCGACCCAGGATCTGCCGATCCCCGCGATCACGTGCTGGTCGCGCAGGACCGCGTACAGCGGGCGCGGCTCGGCGAGCAGCGCCCGCAGCGCGCCGGCCTCAGGCGTCTGCGGCCAGGCCTCGGGGCCGAGCGCCGCGAGCGTCTCCTCGGTGTCGGCCTGCTCGCGCCGCAGCAGCTTCACCCACGCGCGCTGCTTGGTCCCGAACTCGCGCAGGCGCAGCTCGCGGTCACCGCCGGCGAGCCGCAACAACACGCGTGAGGTCTTGTCGCGCAGCGACGCGCGCTTGTCGTACAGCTGCAGGCGACCGGCTGACATGAGGTGCACGAGCAGCGTGTAATCAGCCCCCGGTCCAGCGGGACCGGGGGCGTCGAGGTCGATCAGGAACAGCTTGCCGCGGCGCCGGATCCCGGCGATCGTCGCGCCGGTCAGCGCCTGCAGCGGCGGGTCGAAGGTCTTGACGGCGTTGAGCCCGGGGGACAGCACGGACTCGACCTCGGCGCCGGCCGTGGCCGCGCCGATCAGCCTCGCGGTGATCTCGACCTCCGGCAGCTCGGGCACTGCCGCTCAGAGTACGGCGTCCGGGTGGAGAGGGCCCGTTGCTGGGCCCGGGCGAGAACTTCGAAGCGATTCCTATGCTGTGTTAAGACTTGTTTAACTGCACCGGAGCATGCTTGCCAACATGAGTGACATCCTCGCCATCGTCGACCGGGACAACACCGACGACCAGCTTGTCGAAGAGCTCGCGCGACGCCACCCGGATCGCGTCACCGTGCTCCTGGAGGACGGCGAGACCGACCCCGGACTTGACGACACGCCGCGCGGTCGCGCTCGTCGTGACCGCCTGGCCCAGCTGCTGGCCGCGATCGAACAGCGCACCGGCGCCGTCGTCGTCGGCCTCGCGGGAAGCCGCGATCAGCTTCGCGGCTGGCGCTTCGATCGCATCGTCGGCCCCTCCGGACCGATCCCGGCGAACTAACCACCACCGGTAAAGCCGCTGGCCGGCCCCAGCGGCCCCGGAAACGACTCGGGCCCCGGTCTTGCGACCGGGGCCCGAGTCTTACTTCCAGATGCTTGCGCCTGGGGCCTAGAGGCCGTTGATCAGGCTGGTGTCCTGCGAGACGATGCTCGCGGGCAGCTGGTAGAACTTCAGCGCTGCGCCGTACTTCTGGCCGGTCGTCACGGCCCACTTCAGGAAGTTCTGAAGGCCGGAGATCGACGACTCGCCCTTGTTCACGATCGCGTAGGTGTAGGTCGAGATCGGGTAGGCCGTCTTGTACTTCTTGGACGGGTACTGAATCTCAACACCACCGGCGGAGGTGAAGGCCGAGCCCTGGCTCGGGATCGTCGAGTTGGACTTGGCGGCCGCCTCGATCGTGGCGCCGTTGGCCTGCTCGAAGTTACCGGCGGCGTTCTTGAGCGACGCGGCGAAGATGCCGTGCTGGCTCAGCGCGTAGTACGCCGAGACGTAGCCGATCGCGCCGGCGTTCTTGGCGACCTCGCCGGCGACGCCGTAGTTGCCGTTCTCGCCCTGGCCGACGGTGCCCGGGAAGGCGGTCGACGGCGTGATGCTCCAGACCTTCGGCGCGCCCTTGAACATGAAGTTCTGGAACACGAACGAGTCGCCCGAGCCATCCGAACGGAAGACGGGGGTGATCTTCGGCGCCTTCTTCAGAGACTTCGCGACACGCGGGTTGAGCGACGTGATCGCCTTGCTGCCCCAGCTGGTGATCTTGCCGGTGTAGATCTCGGCGACGATCGTCGGGGTGAGCTTCAGGCCGGCGTGGACGCCCGGGATGTTGTACACGACGTCAGTCGCGCTCAGCGCCCAGGGAATCTCGACGGCGTTGTGGCTGTCGGCGCCGTACTGGCTCGAGGTCATCGGGGCGTCGGACGCGCCGATGTTCACCGACGGGCTGCTGGCGCTGATGTCGCTGATGCCAACGCCCGAGCCGCCGGCGGCGGCCGAGATCTTCGTAGCGGTGTAGGCGTTGCTCCACTTGTAAACCAGCGGGTAGACAAGCGAAGATCCTGCCTCAGTGATGCTGGCGGACGCACTCGCGACGCCGACGCCAGCGGTGGCCGCAACGCCGACCACGGCGGCGCTCAGACACACCATCCTCTTGAGCTGCAAGATGAGGTTCCTTTCCGAAAGACTAATAAGTAGGGTTCATGCTCGCCGAGCACACGACGAGACATGCGTGTCCGGCCATAGCGTGCCCGGCCATACACGCATGCGTCCAAGGATGTGCGAAGCTGAGGCCTCACTTGTTACCGAGTTGTTACTGGGAATTGGAAAGCTTGTAATAAGGCGTAAAGCTCCCGCACATATGCAACAGGATTTGTCTACTCTCCGCCGCCGGTGTCCTCTCTAGCAACGACCGAGCCGAGCCCGATCGCTGGCGCCGGCCGCCAAGGCAGACGCCGCCTGGACCGCACGGACGCCCGCGCCAACCGCGCCCTGAAGTGGCTCGCGCTGGCTGGTGGTCTGCTCGTCTTCCTGGTGCTGATCGCGATCGTGTACCAGGTGCTGAGCGGCGCCTCGATGGCCTTCAACAAGTTCGGCTTCGGCTTCATCTTCCACAAGACGTGGATCCCGGCGGCCGACGAGTTCGGTGGCCTCACGTTCATCTACGGCACGCTCGTCACCGGCTTCGGCAGCATCCTCCTCTCGACGATCCTGGGTGTGTCGATCGGCCTCTTCCTGGCCCTGATGGCGCCCCGCAGGGTCGCGGCCGTGATCGGGCCGCTGGTCGAGATGCTGGCCGCCATCCCGAGCGTCGTCATCGGCCTGATCGGCATCTACCTCATCAGCCCCTTCATCAAGACCGACATCGAGCCGTGGGTGCACTCGGTCTTCGGCTGGATCCCGATCTTCGGGACGCCCGGGACGGTGGGCAACTCGCTGTTCGCCGCGATCCTCGTTCTCACGATCATGGTCGTGCCGATCGTCGCGGCGCTCACCCGTGACCTGTTCCTGACAGTTCCGGGCGAGCTGCGCGACGGCGCCGAGGCACTCGGCGCGACCCGCTGGGAGATGATCCGCGGCGTCGTCCTGCCGACCACCCGGCCCGGCATCACCGCCGCCTGCGTGCTCGGTTTCGGCCGTGCGATCGGCGAGGCGATCGCCGTCGCCCAGGTGGTCGGCGGCGTCCCGGCCGCACCCCTGAACCTATTCTCGGGCGGCTATACGCAGGCGTCCGTGATCGCCAACCAGTTCCCGACCGCCGTCAGCGATCTGCACCGCTCGTCGATGTTCTACCTCGCCGCGATCCTGCTGGTGATCGGCATCCTCACCAACGTGTTCGCCCAGCGCATCGCCCGGCTGGGGGTGAGGACGGCATGAGCGCGATCACCGGTCCCGACCCGAACCACTCGCTGAGGCCGAGCGGGAACCTGCGCCGCAGGTTGCTGGTGAGCCGGTCGATGGTGACCGCGACGGTTACCGCAGCGGCGCTCGCCGTGATCGTGCTTGGCATCCTGGTCTACTACGCGGCCTATCACGGCCTCAGCCAGTGGAGCTGGTCGTTCTTCACCTCGCAGCTGCCGGCTTACGGCGGCATCGGCGGCGTCACCGGCGGCATCGGGCCGGCAATCGTGGGCTCGGCCGAGGTTGTCCTGATCGGGACGATCGTGGCGTTCCCGGTGGGGTTGCTGACCGCGGTCTACCTCTCGGAGTTCGCAGGTCCGCGCATCGCCATGGTCGTGACGACGACGCTCGAGCAGCTGGCCGGCCTACCGACGATCATCTGCGGAATCTTCGTCTACGGCGTGCTCGTCAACCGCCACGGCCAGTCGGCCCTCGCGGTCGGGCTGGCGCTCGCGATCGTCGAGGTTCCGCTGATCGCCCGCGCGACGGTCGAGGCGCTGCGACGCGTCCCCAGCACGCTGCGCGAGGCCGCGGATGCGCTCGGCATCGCCCATTGGCGCACAGTGATTGGCGTGATCCTGCCGACCGCCGCCAACGGCATCGTCACCGCCACGATCCTCGCCGTCGCGCGCGCGGCCGGCGAGACGGCGCCGGCGCTGCTGCTGTCAAACGCGTTCACCCAGAGCTTCCAGCTCAACCCCCTCCATGCGGTCCCGACCATTCCCGTCGTGATCCTCAACCTCCTCAACTCGGGCGTCCCTGCGGAGGTCGACATGGCGTGGGGCGCCGCGATCTTCCTGATGCTCGTAATCTTGGCTGTCAACATCGGCGCACGGGTGTGGCTGCGCCGCAGTGAAAGGAAACGCGGACTATGAGCATTGGCTCCTCAGAGGAGACCCCGGAGGAGGGGCGCGCTCGCCTCAAGCTGCCCGACCGCGCCGCGCCTGAGGGTGCTGCCGAGTCCGGGCTGCCAGCGGCCGGGAGCGAGTCCGCCGTCCCGCACGAGACCGTCTTCCAGGCGCGCGATGTATCCGTCAACTACGGCGAGAAGCGCGCGATCGAGAAGGTCAGCATGGACATCGACGCGCACCGGGCAACGGCCCTGATCGGCCCCTCCGGTTGCGGCAAGAGCACCTTCCTGCGCTGCCTGAACCGGATGAACGACTCGATCACCGGCTTCAAGCTCGGCGGCGAGCTGCTCTACCACGGGCACGACCTGTACGGCGCGGACGCCCACCGGGTCGAGGTCCGGCGCCGGATCGGCATGGTCTTCCAGAAGCCGAACCCGTTCCCCAAGTCGATCTACGACAACATCGCCTGGGCGGCCAAGAACCTGGGCATGAAGAGCGGCCTCGATGACCGCGTCGAGCAGGCGCTCCGCAGCGCGGCGCTCTGGGACGAGGTCAAGGACCGGCTGAAGGCGAGTGCCCTGGGCCTCTCGGGCGGGCAGCAGCAGCGTCTCTGCATCGCGCGCGCGATCGCGATCGAGCCCGACGTCGTGCTGCTCGACGAGCCCGCCTCCGCGCTCGATCCGATCGCCACCGCCGCGATCGAGGATCTGATCCACGCGCTCAAGTCGCAATACACGATCGTGATCGTCACGCACAACATGCAGCAGGCGATGCGCGTCGCCGACAAGACCGCGTTCTTCAGCCTCGACGAGACCCGGATCGGAACGCTGATCGAGTACGACCAGACCGACAAGCTGTTCTCGCGCCCGGCGGACTCGCGCACCGAGGCGTACATCACCGGCCAGTTCGGCTGATCGCCCGAGCCGGCTGATCGCCACGGCTCTGAGAGGCCCCTTAACAACAAAGGGGGCGCGACCCGCAGGCCGCGCCCCCTTTTCAGCTGACTTCAGCTGTGAGCTCTGATGCTTAGAGCTTGACCGACTTGCCGGAGAGCGGCTGGTCCCAGTTGGAGACCGAGGCCACGCTCGCGGTCTGGGAGACCGGAGCGACCTTGGCCGACTCGCCCTTCGCGACAGCAGCCTTGCCCTTGGCCGTCAGGGTCACGCTGACGTTGCCCTTGGCGCCCGCCGCCAGGTTGAACTTGGCGGTGCCGGCGAGCTTGCCGCCGACGGTCAGGTCGATCGTGCCGCTGGCCTTGTAGGCGCTGGCGTTGCTGACCGCCAGCGTGACCTTCGTGGCCTTGGTGGCCTTCGAGCCCTTCTTCGAGCCCTTCTTCGAGCCCTTCGAGCTCGTCGAGCCCGCGACCGTTGCCTTGCTGGCGATGCTCACGCTGCCGAGCTTCGGCGTCGTGAACGTGCCGTTCGGGCTCTGGTAGTACAGCGCGCCGCCGGTGTTGCCGTAGTAGTAGATGCACGGGCCCTGATCGGCGGGGAGCGTCGTGCCGCCGTAGGTCACCGTCGCACCCGGCGCGGTGTACTTGGCGAGGAACGGATCCGCGGCAATCGCGGCGTTCGGGTAGCACTTGTAGCTGTTGTTCGCAGCAGCGCCGTTCGAGGTGTTCGCCGTCCAGGCAGCAACGTCGATGTTGCTCGCCTGATCGGTCGCGCCGGCCTGCTGGACGACCCAGTAGTAGTACTGCGTGCCCGGAGTCAGCGGCGTGTTGCCCGTGTTGCTCTGGGCGCTCTGGCCGAACGCGCCAATCGTCGCGGACACGTTCGAGACGCCGGCGGCCGTCGGGACCTGGACGTCCTGAGCGAACGCGGTCTCGGGACCGGGCGTGTCACCGTTGGCGTTGTAGTCGTTCACCGGGTCGTACTCGAACGTGACGTCCGAGTAGTTGTCGGCGCCGGCGTTGGAGATCGCCACCGGCTTGCCGCTGGTGGCCCCGATCCCGGGATCGCCGATGCTGCTGATGGCGGCATCGGTGATCGTGGCGCTCACGTCCGAGCTGGCGCCGCTGACGGGGATGCCGTCGAGCGGGGCGTAGCTGCCGCTGCCGGTGACGGCGGAGCTGCCCGTGCCGTCGACCCACTTCTCACTGCTGATGGTGATGCCGGCCGAGGCGTCCCACGCCAGGCCTGCACTCGAGACCGGCAGCAGCGACTCCGGGCTGCCGCCCGTGTCGATCGAGGCCGCGACGGTGGCCGACTCCGGCGTCACGTTGCTGGCCGCGCCGATCGACGGGCTGTTCACGTAGTAGTTCGCCGTGGAGACACCGTTTGCGGCCTCAGCAGCCGGAACTGCGACGAGCCCGCTCGCACCGATCGCAAGGCCTGCGACCAGGGCAGCGCGGGAAACCTTTCTCGCCAATTTCTTTTCCTCCTAGTAGTTGTTCGTCACTCGGGTATTGGTTACCGAACACGTCCGAGCGACGTTTCTCGTGCTAGCTCAGTCCGGCCGCCGTGCAGCAGGGCAGATAGCCGCTGGAATGCGCCCCCGAGTACATATCGAAGCCCGCGCAGTCCAGGGCGTCTCAAACCCTGAGCGCTCGCAAAGTAGCACTGAAAAAGCCCGAAGTTGGGAGGATTGCCGTGTCTGCGGTCGCAGTTACGGGTCTTCCCGGCCGCGGGATTACAAAGAATTAACAAATCTAGGGCCGGCGTTACAAGTTGGTAACAAATGGCTCGCGGCGCAGCACGAGCCGGCTCGCGGCTCAGCGCGACGCTCCGCCCCGCCCGTAGATGGCCCGGTACAGGCGCATGAACATGCGCGTCACACGGGCGCTGTAGGGGAACATGAACAGTTCGCGCCGGAGGCCGAAACCGCTCACGAACAACGACTGCGCGCGGCAGTACTTGCGGATCCCGCCGGCGCCGTGACGGGCGCTCAGCCCCGATGACTTCCAGCCGCCCATCGGCAGGTTGAGCGCGTAGTAGTTCAGCTGCGCCGCGTTCACGCAGACGACCCCCGCCTCCAGCCGCCGCGCGAGCTTCTCCCCGCGCTCGGTGTCGCGCGTCCAGACGCTGGCCTCCAGCCCGTATGGCGAGTCGTTGGCCAGACGCACCGCCTCGTCGGCATCATCGACGCGCATGATCGGCACGGCCGGGCCGAAGGTCTCCTCGCGCATGATCTCCATCGTGTGGTCAACGTCGACCAGCACCGTCGGCTCGTAGAAACGGCCGCCGCCGTCAGCGCGGGCGCGCCCGCCGGTCAGCACCTTCGCGCCCTTCGCGACGGCGTCGCGCACGTGCCCGTCGATCACGTCCAGCTGCGGCGGGAAGATCACGGCGCCGACGTCCACCGTTCCCGGACCCGCCGGCGGGCCCTGGCGCAGCGCCTTGACCTTGTCGGTCACCCGCTTGACGAAGTCGTCATAGACCGGCGCCTCGACGTACACCCGCTCGACCGAGATGCAGACCTGTCCGGCGTTGTTCATCGAGTAATAGGCGGCCGCGTTGGCCGCCTTCTCGACGTCCGCATCGGCGCAGACGATCATCGGATCCTTGCCGCCGAGCTCCAGATGGCACGGGATCAGCCGCTCCGCGGCAGCCCTGGCGACGATCCGCCCCGTACGCGTGGAGCCGGTGAACATCACGCAATCGACGGCTGCGATCAGCGCCGCGCCGGTCGCGCCGTCACCGGTGGCGACCTGGTAGACGCCCTCGGGCAGACCACAATCGCGGAACATCTCGGCCATCAGCAGCGAGCTCAGCGGCGTCACCTCGCTGGGCTTGAGGATCACGGTGTTGCCGGCCATCAGCGCCGGGATGCAGTCGCCGAAGCCGTTGACGAGCGGGAAGTTCCATGGCCCGATCACGCCCACCACGCCGACCGGCTCATAGCGGATCGCGAGCCTCTTCCCGGCGACCAGCGGGTGGCCCCAGAAGCGAACACGCTCGTCCGCCAGATAACCCGCGGCCGACTTGGCCCAGAACCCGAGTGCCTCGACGGTGTAGCCGAGGTCGGTCCCCTGCGCGTCCTCGTAGGTCTTGCCGGTCTCCTGGACCACGCACGCGATCACGCGCTCGGCGTTGTCCAGCATCCAGCGGCGGGCGCGGAGCATGATCGCGGCGCGGCCGCTGAAGCCGAGCGCGAGCCAGCCCTTCTGCGCGGCGCGGGCGCGGCTTGCGAGCTCAGCGATCTCCTGAGCACCCGCCACCGGCACGGCCGTGATCACCACGCCCGTGGCCGGGTTGTCGACCGTGATCTCACTCATCACATCACTCATCACAAGCGCCTCGCATCACGAGCGCCACCGCCTGACCACGAGCGCTACTCGCCCAGCTCGACGGTCTCGATCACCGCCGGCTCCTGCGGCATGTCGCGCCCGTCGGTCGGGACCGCCTCGATCGCGTCGACGGCATCCATGCCGCCGGTCACGCGGCCGAACACCGTGTGCTTGCCGTCCAGCCACGGCGCCGCCGGTGTGGTGACGATGAAGAACTGCGAGCCGTTCGTGTTCGGGCCGGCGTTCGCCATCGCGATCACCCCGCGCTCCACCTTGTGCTGGTTGAACTCGTCCTCGAACTCGTAGCCCGGCCCGCCCGTGCCGGTGCCCAGCGGGCAGCCGCCCTGGATCATGAAGTCCGGGATCACGCGGTGGAAACTGAGGCCGTCGTAGAACTTGTCGGCGGACAGCTTGCGGAAGTTCGCGACCGTCTTGGGGGCATCCTCGTCGAAGAACTCGAGCTCGATCGTGCCGTGATTCGTGTGGAGTTTGGCTGTGCTCATGCACGGCACCCTACCGCTCACGGCGCGGTCGCCGATTCCCGCGACCCGGCGGTACGCCCCCGGTCTGGGGCGTACCGCGCATCCGTGCCGTGACTCAGAACCTATTCGTCACGGTGCGATCGGAGGGGTCGGCGTCGGCGTCGGCGTGGTGATCACCGGTGCCGTTGTGACCGACGCGGCCTGGCTGGCGAAGCTCTGGCCCTGGGCCGTGATCGTCGGCGGGTTCGTGGCGGCGGCGCCCTGGCTGTTGGTCGCCGTGCTGACGCAGCTGGTCGTGGCGATCGCCGCGGCCGTGAGGCTCGGCACCGCGACCGTCAGCGGGATCGACTCATTCTCGACCGGACCGCTGGGCTGCAGCGCCGTGAAGGTGGCGCTCCGCTGCGCCGCTTCCGTGCCGGCCGTCAGCGTGCAGGTCACGACGACGTCCTGTGCGCTGGCGCCCGAGACCGTGGTCGGGGTGACCGTCAGGTACGGGTTGGACTGCACCAGGTAGGCCGAGCCGCTCGCGAGCTGCTGTTCGTTGACGGTCGCCGGGGCGGTCGCGCTGTCGACCGCAACCGCGCTCCCGGGGGTGCTCCGCGAGACAGCCCCGCTGGTGGCCGCGCACGTGGCCCTGCCGTTGACGTCGATCGCGGTCATCGCCTGGCCGGCCGCGCAGGTGTTGTTGACACGCAGCTGCACCTGGTTACGGACGATCCGCACGACGCCGACCGAGCTCGGCGCGATCTTGTTGAAGGTGACCGCGTTGTCCATGATCTTGCGGGTGCCAACGGCCGCGGTCGCGAGAGCTCGGTTCGTCACCGCGAAGGTCCTGAGCTGCGCCTGGCCGACGCTCCCAGCCGGCAGTAGGGTGGCCGCATAGCCAACGCCCCCGAGCGACAGGAACAGCGCGGTCAGCGCCACCAGCATCGCGGGGGATGGCCGTCGCGGCCGGATGCGGCCGCGGATGATCGAACTGGGATTGCGCATGGAAATGCCCTCCAGTTTTGTGGTTTTGTTTCGGTCCTCTTAACCGAACACGGCAACGCACCACAAAGTCGCGGCGCGGCCAGCCGCGTTCACGCGAGCCTAGTACTGCGTCCGGACGCGGGTGCTAGGTGCGCGCCAGCTCGAGCCGCAGCGGGCGCCCGGCGACCTCGGTGCCGGCCGCCGATTCCACCACGCGCTCGGCGTCCCGCTCGGGCACCTCGGCAAACGAGAAGCGCTCGAGCACGCGCACATTGCGCACCGCCTCACCGTCGAGCCCCCCGGCGCCGGTCAGCGCGTGGACGATGTCCTTGGGCTCGATCCCCTCGGCGCGCCCGCCCGCGATCAGCAGCTTGCGCAGCGGCAGCTCGGCCCCGTCGAGCTCGGCGTCGTGCGGCTTGGAGTGGCGTCGCGGCCGCTCTCGAACAGGCGTCGCGGCGACGTGCGCGTCCTTCACCCAGGGCGCCAGCTTGACGCCCGAGTGCTCCTCGATCGCCTCCACCTCGCGCCGCTGGCGCGACTCGTAGAAGGTGATCGCACGACCGGTGCGCCCGATCCGGCCGGTGCGGCCGATGCGGTGCACGTACACGTCGGGGGAGGTCGGCACGTCGAAGTTGATCACGTGCGAAACCGTCGAGATGTCGAGTCCGCGGGCGGCGACGTCGGTCGCGACCAGCAGCGGCGTACGCCCGTCCTTGAAGCCGATCATGACGCCGTCGCGGGCGCCCTGAGACATGTCGCCGTGCAGCGCCTTGACGTTCATCCCCTTGTCGCGCAGGGTCCGGTAGAGCTGGTCGCAGCGGACCTTGGTGCGGCAGAAGACGATCGCCTGGGTGGGCTTCTCGGCTTCCAGCACCTCGGTCAGCGCCGCCACCTTGTCCCGGGAAGCGACCTCGAGCCCGAACTGCTCGACCGTGTCGACCGTCAGCGTCGCGGCCTTGACCTTGACCACCACCGGGTCGTACAGGTACTGGTCGGCGAGCCGCTGGATCTCGGGCGGCATCGTCGCGCTGAACAGTGCCGTCTGGCGGCTCGACGGCGTCAGCGACAGGATCTTCTCGACGTCCTCGAGGAAGCCGAGGTCGAGCATCTCGTCGGCCTCGTCGAGCACCACATAGCGACATGAGTGCAGCATCAGCGAGTGGCGGCTGATCAGGTCCTTGACGCGCCCGACGGTGCCGACCACGACGTGGCCGCCGGCGCGCAGCTGCGCCTGCTGGGTGCGGATCGGGGCGCCGCCGAACACGGCGACGACGTCAACGCCCTTGCGCAGCCCGTAGGAGCGCAGCGCCTGCGTCACCTGGATGCAGAGCTCGCGGGTCGGCGTCAGCACGAGCCCCTGGACCTCGTGCTCGCTCGGATCGACGTAGTCGATCAGCGGCAGCCCGAACGCGGCCGTCTTGCCCGAGCCCGTCTGTGCCTGGCCGATCACGTCGAGTCCCTGGAGCAGGTGCGGGATCGCCTGCTCCTGGATCGGGCTCGGTTCCTGGTAGCCGACGTCGCGCAGCGCTTCGAGGGTCGGCTCGGACAGTCCGAGCTCAGCAAAAGTTGTCATTGGTCAGGCACGATAGGGCTTCCCGGGCACTCGCGCCGCGCTGACGGGAAGGAAACCCACCCCCACGGTGGGTTTCCTTCCCGTCACACGGAATCAGACGCTGTTGGTGCTCGTGGCGACCGCGTCACTCGACGCGCCCCGCCGGATCACCCCCGGCGCCAGAAGCCGCAGCAGCGCGCCCAGCCAGTAGTAACGCGGCACGTAACGTTCGGCGGCGCCCCCCGGGCCGGCCTCGAGGATCGCCTCGGCCACCACCCCAACCTCCGACACGGCCCAGCGGGTGCGCCAGTTCGCGCGCAGCTCGGTCTGCGGGAACCCTTCGGTGGCGATGAACCCGGGGAGCACA
>Ga0123355_10014076_pt1 | contig 12482 bp, 3 predicted proteins | sample TergutEmb28metaG_3_FD_89872 | JGI IMG/M metagenome (GOLD analysis project Ga0123355, IMG submission 89872) | Embiratermes neotenicus P1 segment gut microbial communities from Petit-Saut dam, French Guiana - Emb289 P1 | ecosystem: Host-associated > Arthropoda: Insects > Digestive system > Gut ...
AATAACTCAACAAATAAGTCGCAAGCTCCTGAGGATGGATGTATTAACATCCGAAACATGTTGAGCATTAAGTAAAGAAATAATAAAGCAATTGACATCATGTTGGTCTCTCTTTACTCAACTATCAAGATGATACACGACCCAATAAACATAAGATTAACTTAGAGACAGTTGGGGTTCTTGGTTTTGCAGTTCATACGTACAAAATAAGCGACATTAGAGTGAGTGGAGATGGTGCTGAGAAATACTTGAGATTTCTAAAGTTTTTTATAATTACTATAATTCTTACTTGGCTGACATGGCAAAAACACATCTCCACCAAAAGAAAACAGCTCGGATTGCAACTCCGCCGCATGTACTGGTTCATAGGAAGAAAGTCTAAGCTGTCACTAGAAAACAAATTACTAATATACAAAACTATCCTAAAGCCCATCTGGACATACGGCATTCCCCTCTGGGGTACAGAAAGTAATTCTAACATCGAAATACTGCAACGATTTCAAAATAAAGTCATCAGATCAATTGTAAACGCTCCATGTTATGTACCGAACACTATTCTACACACCGATCTACAGACACCCACAGTCAAAGAAGAAATAACTAACTTCAGCACCAAATACCGAGAAAAGCTACTCACACATCCCAACGAACTCATACCCGCCCTACTAGACCAAGAAGAACCAAGAAGATTAAAACGTTTCAAACCAACTTAACTAATCACAAGGTTCTCATAAGTACCGTACACAGGTACGAGAATATCTGCTGCTAGGATACTCAATGGAATATTACTCCACAGGTCATGAGATATCAGCGTAGGACATAAGGTTAAGTGTACTTATAGTCTGTAATAGACTGGTGGTACAATTAAGGAGACAAAAATAAATAATAATTCTTACTTCTACGTCGTATGCAGTGAACGAAAACAGGGTCAACAAATGCATAACTCCTGTTTAATAATTAGAAAGTACTGTAGGATGTTTTTACTTATTTATTTGTATGGCAAAATTAAATTAACTTCATGTCCATTGACATTTGTGTACGTTCGTGTAATGATGTGTGTGTTCGATAACCATGACAAACATACCAAACGTTGTTGGTCTCTGTATCCAAGCAGGAAGTAAACACAGCAGTGTGTATGCAAACACCATAGTCCCTCTCTCCCCCTTTTCCAAAATGTATATCGGAAGGTGATACAAAACATGAACACGTGTCGGTAGGAATAGAAACACAGTACGTGAATCATGCATACACACTACATGTTATGAAGATAAGGGGATACAGCATTGTTAATAATCATAATAATTTAACGTCAGTATCAAGTGCTTCATGTGAACGGCCAATTCTAAAAGGGGAAATAATACAGAGGTAGAAGTGGAATGATGTAGAACCTTTATCATCATGACACCAGTAAAGCAATGAGCTTTTCACTTTTACCGTTCAACATTCGTCTTTGTTTGATTACACAATTATTCCGCTTTCCCTAGTTTTTGGTTAATCAAAGGGAACCTCTGTACCATTACAATTGAGGATGTAGTGATTTACCCTTTCCTATATAAATGTATGATCATGAAGGTACATTATTTTCATACCTATCGTGGAGGAAATACAGAAGTCGTCCCATAGCTCAAACTAACCTTTAAAAGGTCATTAGTTACTGTAACAATGGGTATTAATTTTTGTACACACATTCTGTGTCGTATGACGCCTACGATAAAAAAAAAACTCGTAATTTCGCTGTAAAAGATCAACCGTCTAGTCTTGAAAATAGACACATTGTTTACTGCGAGCTACAGCTAAAGGTAAACTTGCCCTTGTGTACGACACGAAGGCAAGTGGGGTAGTGGCGGTTTCGTTCCACTCATTCTTAACTTGGGCACTGGATGGGGTAAGTGTATAGTTTCACACTCCGACCGCCTTGTCTCCGGAGACACATATCCTGTACGGACTGAATATCAGAAACTCAGGCCCTTAGAGCCAAACTTTTGGAGCAAGTACAAGTCTCTGCCCCGATCGTCAGAACGTCCAGTTTACTGTAAGATTCGAAGTATTTCAGGTACAGCTACGTAATCAGGTCTCATATTTTCCTTTGCCTTATCTTGTGACACACTAACGCAAAGAAACGCGTTATTTAACTGCGCTGTTGAAGAATAGCCTGACCCTTGAATTTCATTAAAGTTTCAATACAGCAAGTTTTGGTGGTATAGATGTTGTTAGGACATAAAAGTTTTGTGATATGGAAGTGACTTAAAAAATACAGATTTGTGATTTGTCTTCGCCTTTCTTATTTTGGCATACAGAAACACTGAAAGTACGCAAATTCTTTGTTGAAATAGTATAGTACTTTTCTTTGCATTTTATTAAACGGAAAGTTATAAGGGTTGAATTTTCCTGTGTGCTAAAAGCAATATGCCAAAACTTTCTGGATCTTAACTTGTTTCTTTTCCATCCACTTTTGTTTTCTTTTCTCGCGTTATAAGTATAAATATTTTTGTTCGTTACATTTCATTTTATATTAGCATGGAGACTCGATATCTTCGAGACCTTCATTTTTCACTTAATTCCGCAGTAAAAAGAAATGTGTAAGGAACGGCGTACTATTCAACTGATATAATTCGGTTGAGTAAAAAAAAAATAGAATAATGCACCCAACATGTGGTTGGAAAAATGCAATGAATACTTACTTACTTACTCCATGGTGCAGAGTCCTTCTTGAGAAGCTAACTGGCTTGCAGCTAGTCAAGAAATTCCCCACATTTCACGGAACCCGAAGGTTAATTACCGCACTCACAAGTTTCCGCCACCTTTCTCTATTCTGGGCCAACCCAATCCAGTCCATATACGCACATCCCACCTCCTGTGGATCCATCCTAATATTATCCACCCATCTACGCCTAGGTCTTCCCAGTGGTCTCCTTCCCTCCGGTTTCTCCAGCAAGACCCTATACATCCCCCTCTCCTCACCCATACGCGCCACATGACACTGAATAAAGATAGTTTCGTGAAGCTACATCACTAGCTTAAAGTAACGTTTAATTTTTCGTAAATACGAACTTCTTTTTCTTTTTTTCCAACGTTTATGGGGGTTTTCAATCGTTACCATTTCACCAATGCCTCCTGTCATCTATTATTCATTTAGTTCTCTGTTTATCTGTTGCCGACGCGGTTTAATTCCAGCTATCGGCAATGCCATTAAGAAACACCCTTAAAAGTATTGGAGGACATGTGTAGACTTCAAAAGGAGAAGAGAAAAGTGAATGTGCCTCAAATACTCGTAGTTTTCCCCTTTTAAACGGGTCTACAGTGCTACTAGGCTTCTAGGTCCTTGGAACACACTGGAAACCTGTGATGCCCTTGGATATGTGAGCTGCAAAGTTCACTGTTTCTGATTGGGCACCCATTGCAAGCCTGCATCAGTGCTAAGCATGTCACATGCATGGCGACTGCATCTAACGGTGTAGCAGTACCAACACTTTCAGTCTTATGATGACAGGTCGCCATAAACTACTACACACGCGTGTTAGTTTCGTATTCAGAATGCAATCCCGTATACGCAGGTAATGAGATGAAGCTGATTACATGGTGTGTGCACCAAGGCGGAAATCTCGCATGCACCTCTCCACCATACAGATATGGAGTAGGCCTACTTGTTTAATCATGTGTTAGGTTTTGTAAATTAAAAAAAAAACACAGTCTCTTACATTTTTCTCACACAAAAGGGAAAAACAAACTGAGGACGTCGTGTAACAAAAAGCTGAGAAGCATGCAAGGATCGTAGAGAAAAGAAAGAGGACGATTATAAAACTTGTAACTGAGCAGCTTGTTAATGATTTGCATGCCTCACGTGATACTGTTATCGATATTAAGTGGAAGAGTTTGAGTGGGAAGTGCGTACGTGGAAGATGTAGGAGTGTGTGGAGATATCGTGTGTGAAAGACACATAATTATGGTGCTAGAATGTGGACTCGAGTGAGAATTTAAAGCAAGGTGTGGAGATGTGGAAAGGGATCGATTGACCAAAGCCACAGTCTGGTTGTTGTTAACGCCGCATTGAACCTTCAGTTACTAACAAGGCGATTTCCGTCTCTGTAACACCCAACACTACTCTGCTCGTAGGTTGTACAAGGTGGTTCAAATATGACCGGGACTGATTTGTGTGTAAATCTGGCGACATCAGTCCCGGTAATATTTGAACCACCTTGTACTTTGTGAATGTGAAGATTTTCAGATCGCTGTTTTGATGGATCGGGTTGAACAAAAGAAGCAAAGGAATTACGGAGAATTAGCAGTGAAATGTTGTGTAACATATCACTTTTATTTTTCAACAGTCACTTCGTCTAACTGGTCTTGTTGTCGCGCAGTACATTACCGTAATTAACAGTAACTACGCAGCAGGTTATCAGTGGCTATAGTCTCGACCATGATGTGCTTTTTCGTCCCTGAACGTGTAACAAAAGAACATGATGATGTTCAGAACTAAACTGTAATTAACCTACTGCACATCGGGAGAACGATCTATGACTTTGTGTAGTTATGGTTAATTTATGGTCAAGTTTACAGGAACGAATTTCATGCCAGGAAGACTATTCAAGAAATTTAGTTTGTAAAAAGAAAAGAGCCTATACTAAACCGTGTTTTACTACTGATGCTCTGTATTTTTTTGTTTCCTTTGTTCAACGACATTCATCAAAACGGTGATCTAAAAATCACCGCAAGCTATTTCTGCCTCGTGTATACATCAGGAATCGAACCACGATTCCTGGGAAGACCGCTCCGGAGCCTCTAGGCTGTTCCGATTCCCGTTCCACCTGTCATTTCCTAAAGTTTTTAGAATCTACATCCTGCCCAATCTGTTAAATATGATGAGGGAAATTATTTGTGTTTGCATTGAGGTAGAGTGTTCTCTGTGACGTAGGAACTGAAGTCTGTATCATGGCTCAGGCGGTCAGTCCGCAGACACTCAACACTTTTGAACCGTCCGTTCTTCCATGAGAGGTTTTTCTCCTAGTACATCGATTTTCTTTTGTCAGTGACACTCCACCAATACTCCATACTGATGTTGATCTTACTACTACTAGTATAAGTAGGACAAGCGGCCGGCACTTGGAAACCTTCAAAGAAAGGAGTAGGTTTTCGAATATTGGAGAGCACTGGACAGAATTTTTTTTTATTCTTATAACTGTTTCTTTAAATGGTTAAACTGAATATAACCTTGTCACAAAGACTGTAAGTTTCTTCAGAAGTAAAGGAAGTTAGCTTTTAAGGTAAAGACATTTACAGACTTGCCCACTTAAGCAGCCACACTTCCGCGAGGAAACAATCCAGAACGCGGTGTTCACTACAGAAGGCTCTTTATGTAGCGTGCAACACGGTCTTTTCATTCATTTTAGCGACCTAATGCTTTCCCCTATCTGTCTAGACAACCCACATACTCGCGTGTTGCACGTCAATGACTAATTCACAGCAGAATCTCTCATCAAAATAATTTATCCTTCTTGAAACAAGCTTGAAAATTATTGATTTATATCACTTTCAACAGTAAAGTACATTGTCGAAGTGATATAAGCACCATGCATTAAAGTACTGACGTATAAGCAAAGGAAGATAAGCTGCTTTATGTGAGGGCAACAATTTTTTTAGTTAAATCTCTTAACTTTTTGCGTTGGACTTCTTTAAACAAGAAACAAGCATATGCCTGAATCGCACCGTAAAATTGTTATGAACGCTCTTTACGAGTGTGGGAGTTATGGTGTGACGTGAAGTTGTTTTGCAAGTGACAAGGTAATCAGTGACGAGTGTGATAAAATAATATCGGTAAAAGTTTTGTGAAAGGGAAGGTGCCTGAAATGCTACAAAGAACGGTGGATAGTGTTTCGGGCCCAAGGTTAAAACTTATATGAATAACCGTTACATATTTTATTTATTTGTGTATTTATTTATATAGCCCTTATCTATCTCTCTGAGTCTCTTTCCTCTGTTTCGTATTTTTGTCTCCAGCATATTTTTCGTGTTGATTCCACCTGAGTGGTGAATACGATATGATGCTATCTCTACCCATCGAACACATAAAATACTACAAAATTTATAGCGTCTTGCTGCATATTATTGAAGGAATGGTAGGGAGTTTATAACGTCAGGCCGTGAAGCGATTGACACGAAGTGCTTTGAGGCCTGTGCAAGGCGCAAGCACCCCATCGGATTATTATTTCCTTTTTATTCTTTTAAGTATAATTTGTTCAATATTTCACGTAGATTGTTAAACAGTTCTTTCTCAGAAGAAGAATGAAGTTCAAAGATTTTTTTTTACATTAATTTGCTTAGGATAATAGTTGGACATGAACTGTAACAACCGAAAAGGGCCGTAGAAAATTAACCACTACGAACTTACTCTTTGGTATAATGTGACTGTGTACAAGAACGGACTAACGCCCAAGCAAGGGAAGGAGAAGTGCCTATAGAATGTACAGTGCCTGGAGAGTTATCTGTTAGAATGTAAACACCCATATTTACTGAAGCACTAGACCAATGGCGAGGAAAATTCGGTAGTTCTAATTTTGTAGTACTTCCCGCGATCTAATTTCAGAAACACGGAACAAATAATATGCAGTTCGACATATTACATTTTATGCGCATTCGTATCAAAGCGTCTTTAAGAAATGCGCTGTCTTATTGATAATACAAAATTAGTTTTCATTCCAAGCTTGCAAATACGGGCTCCATTTTACTTAATGTGTCTATGGCTGTAGTTAGAAAACGGAAGGCAAATAAAATTATTCACATGCGCTGAGCTCGTTGTAACCGGAATTTATTGTAACTGCGACACCATAAGGAGATTTCTGGCAAGATTAGTTTAAAACTTTGCACAATCAATTCTTTTATTAAGTTTTATTTCACATAATTTCCCCCCCCCCCAGTATTGACAGTATTGACGACAGGGTATTGTCTTCCGCGATACTTATAGTACAGAATGTAGATGTTATTTAAAATGTCGCCCGTAAACTTTTTTTCTTTTTAATTGGCTCTCGTGCCAAAATTATTGCACACTGCCAACCTAGCTAGTCGGAAAAGGCCAAGATTCTTGTTCTGCTACTTCCAATGGTAACAGGAGAACTGGAGGACATCTGTTGACATAAATACGAGCTGAAAATAAGCAATTTGCCGTAAAATATTTTCTTTTTTATGCATAAGTATGTAGGACACTGCAGCAGAAAAATGTGTAAGTATGAAAATAACTTGTTGTTTTACCTGTCGTACATTAGAGACATATACTCCAACTTAACAAAAAAGCCGATGTTTCATAAGCCATTTATTTAGGAAAAAAACAGAAACTCAGCTGCGCGATATACGGACCGCACTGTCCGTATATCTTAATACGCAGCTTACAACAGTGCACACTAGGATCTACAGTGGCGGCTTGAAACGTAGTAAATCGGAATACTTGGACGGTCTAGCTGCTGGTGAAGGGGCCAGCAGTTGTGTTGCAGTCACAGGGGATTCACACTGTCAGACCGCAGCCATCTAGCAGGTGTCGGCCGGACACCAGATGTAAGGGACACGTCACAAGCTAACAGAGAAAAGCCAGAATGTCACATACACCCTCACTCGAGGTCCCAGAATGATATACTGTTCCTATACGCAGTATAGTTCCCTTCCAGGTGGCTTTCTAAGCAACTTGTATTTATTGAAGGTGAAGGCAAAATTGACACAGTGTTTATACACCACTCCTTACGCAGATATAAACAGGAGCTGTGAAAAACCACATTTATTTTTAACCTCTATACTTCATACGGTTGAGTGGTAAAATTATGTTTCTGCTGTATTCTTTAAAGTAAATTGCCCCTAGACAGCTGTTCAAAGAAGAGGAATGCCTTTAGAACAGGCCTGAAAGTGATGGCGGATATATAAATCAGTTCTCATGACCTGACTGTTCATTCACTTATTTTTCCCTAAAACAACCACCTTGGCTAAATGATTCTGATATATTAAAATATGACACCATTTCTAGCAGGACTGTATTTGTGTAAAGACATATCAACTGTAACATTAATTAACTTGGCGTTTTTCAGCAGACATTGCCGTAGTCCTCCATGCACGTGGCCTCAGTCAAGGTTCAACCCGTCACAGTGTTTATTTCGTTTGTAGTCTTGACCGATGTGTACCTACCCAGTGTCATTGTAGAGAGTTATTGTTGTGCCTGATCACACTCAAATATACACACTTGGTGGTACTCCTGTGGACGAGGGATCGGCCCCTCGCAGAAACTATCTGACAACACACACAGCACTCACAAGAGAAAGACATCCATGACCCCAGCGACATTCGAACACGCATCTTCAGCAAACGAGTAACCGCAGACCCACCCCTCAGACCGCGCGACCACCGGGATCGGCTATCACAGTGGCTGGCGCGTACAGCCTTACAAACAAACAAGAAGACAAGTTATTGCAGTGTGCTAACAATGAAGGTATTGATTAGAGAGTTATAAATTTTAAACTTGACTTTGCTTTTTCCACACTACTGTAGAATATAGATACAAATACAGCCACAATATTCACTCGTGGGGGGGGGGGGAACGTGTCACTACTAGCAACAAATTCAAGTAGTTAGCTGAACATTGAATTGTCAGTGATATTTGCTATTTTGGTGAAGGAGACTGTGAAGTATACTGTTGTCTGGGATGTGACACCATCTACACTACTAGTCGTTCCGTGACAATGGAGGATGCAGAATTCTCCTATAGGCCGACTTTCTTCTGCGGACTGCATTGTGCAACATTCCAGAAGGCAACAATCATCTTCCAAGTATCAGTTCAGTAACAAGTGTATATATTGTCAGGTTTGAAGTTGTCACAACGATGTTTCTGAAGGCTCACGTCTTCTTGCATGTTATACCGTGTCGTTTTGTGCATTTGGTAATTAGTGAACTGTGTATCAAAAGACATGACATAGCCGCTGGCTTAATACCTGCGGTACACATAAATAATATGTAACACATCGTCCATCTTCTTTCAATTTTTAATGCAGCACTTTATGAATAGAAGTTGTTTCTATCGTTACACGTAAGGAGTGATAACTTATTCTCTGCTGGAACCGTTAGAAAGAGCTGGACTCGATCACAGGACATAGGTTAAGAGACGTATCTCTGCGGTAAAATCATTTACGCAACTTAGGTTCTTCAAATTGAAACTGTAAACCAACGGTAAGACGAAAACCGTATTCGAAGACTTTCTGACATCCGACGAAGTAGATAGAATAGAGAAGAAAGACGGAGAAGAATCAATAACTTCGCTTGTCCCAGACGTGTAGTGGAGACATAGTAATGTGACATCTCACTTTTTTCTCACTTTGTGTCTTTCTGTTACTTACCCCTTAGTTTTGTGGGTTGTCAGCTACAGCATTTTTTTTTCTGTTCCTTCTACTTTTTATAACACCGCCTTTCCATCTGAAACGTCACCTGCAGACACAACCGAACATCAAGGACGGCCGTTCTCTTGGTGACAGACAAGAACAGGGACAGAATCCTTCCGGAGACTGTCAGCTGTGAGTTTCTGGATCCGCAAGTTTACGCAGGGCGATTGCCTCCTTGCCTGGCATTTCTGCTTCTTTTCCGTTTTCTTTTTCACTTTTGTAGACTTAACGCTTCTGCTTATTTACATATGCATCCTCTCATGCATTATAATGTTTAATTCATAAGAATGAAGTAGGCATTCAACCGCGACCACGAAAACGCTGTTTGCCCTCCGTTAGAAAACACAAACGCACTATATTCTATGCTGGAAGAGAATAATCTAGCATTTTGACTCAATTTACTTCACGTCTCTGTTTTAATTAGTATCTGTAATATACCCTGCAAAGACACTCTTTATTCTGTTTCTCCTGGCTTACATATAGCCCGTCCTTTCTTATATTCGGTTCTGAAATATTTCATCACAGTGTTCTGATGTATTTTCTGCGATTCGCACATAAGCAGCCATTATTTTCTGAAAGGTTTAAACCGGATAATCTTCGTAATAGAAGCATTATGTTTTCTGAGGACAAAAACTGAATTTATTATATTGTTTAAAAGTACTACATGCATCGAAGAGTAGTGTGCCTGTATTATTTATACCTCTACTTTCATGTAACATTGTTTCTTGTCAATAAAATATTTGTCACGGTTTTATGTCGAACGTAGTGATTGCTGTAAGAATGTTAACCATATACGTGTAGAATATACCAACAAATGCACTATTTTACAGTACAATGTTTTTGCCATTAGAACACTAGGACTCAGACATGTTTCGAACCTTTCGTTTGGGTCATATTCAGAAGTGTACATCAATATTTGTGTAAAATGTAAATTATAAATAGATTAAAATGGGTTATAATTGCATTACAATCGCTGTTATCTTGAAGTTGGTGTTGTAATTGCGTACCTTTGGTGAGGTATTCCTTCTGGAATGCATCTTATATGCTGTGTACAGTGTTGTACAAAATATTTTAATTTTAATATTATTTCAGAATGATTGCAGTAGTGTACATATTATTTAAGAGCCATTCCACAAGGATGACCTCATTCAACTTGCGCATCTGCAACACCAACTTCAAGAAACCAAAGATTTTAATACAGTTTTAACCTATTTTATGTATTTATATTCTACATTTTATGTATTTATAGTCTAAATTTAATACAAATATTGAACATTCCGTGAGAATGATCCATAAGTAAGGGTCTAAACATGTCGGGGTTCTGCTGTTGTAGTTGTAAGACCTTTATGCTATTATATAGTGCTTTTGTTGGTCATCATCATAAACATCAAGGATTGGATCCTTTGATCCGTTCCGTCTCCAGAGTTACAGCTGCTCGCGCCAACGCTTCTTCGGTCTTCCAGTTGTTCTCCTTCCTTGTGCTCTGTAGTGGTATGATTTCAAAGGGATTCGGTTTTGTGGCATTCTTTACAAGTGTGAAAGCCAGTTCCGTCTGTATTCATCTATCTTGTCTAGTACGCCTGTAATCCGTACTTCGCGGCGTATGTAGTCATTTGTTTTGTGGTCATAAAGGGTGTGGTTTTGTTGGTATACTCTTGAATTGTAACAATTAGTGCACGGATATGAATACCATAGAATAATTACCACATTAAAAATATTTTCAATTCATTACTATGGGACTTTTTCTCCAGATGCTATCATTTCCATCTTAGTGCGTGAGGATGAGTATTATAACATCCTTTATTGCATAATTTTAAGTCTCCTCACATGAAACTTGTCGCTGGACGAACCTGTCAAAAGTGCCTAACCTTAGGGACATGTCACCAGCTAAATTCGTTATTCATGTAATAAATGAGCTAAAAGGAAAGAGGAATTGTGCATATCAATTCAGCATAATTTGATCCTGTGCTACTAAGCGAAGGAGAACCTGACTTAAGAAATCTGTTACTAAATAGGATGATAACAACAAAAATGAATAGACGACAAACAATTCTAGCAGATTATCGAGTCGCTTGAGAAATAAGTATCTTCTTTCAAGCCAAAGGTTTTTTATTCCAGTAATATTACCGGCGGTATAAATTCAGATTTTTGTGGTTTCCCTTTATTCCATGTAGGTATGAAACGTCTAACAACTTGAAACGTGAACCAGATACAGTAGATAGGAAGTAACAGGTGGTATAAGAATGTCATGTTGGGAAACCAAACAAATTGTGCTCTTCAACAAATGTTATTAGGGTTATCAAATCTAGGAAGATGATATGGCTAGACATTCAGAAGAAGAAGTAAAATATACAAGTAAAATATTATTATTTGCATGCCACGAGTTGGCGCTGGGAATATGTAGGCAGGACGGGGCGGTGAATGAACCTGTACGGTACGCTGTTACAGGATAATTCCTGTCGCACAGAGAGCCTGTACGGTACGCTGTTACAGGATAATTCCTGTCGCACAGACAGCCTGTACGGTACGCTGTTACAGGATAATTCCTGTCGCACAGACATAGGCCTACGTAACACAGCCAGTTCTTGCGTGTTTGTGCAAGTTATTAACTGATTTTTTTTTTGTTTATTGCGTTCCTTTGCATCTGAGTGAGCGTGATGTCGGCCGAAAGAGCTGCGGGCTAACAACTCACATTAAGGAGAAATCTGTCACTCAGACGTAATAGAGTATTGTAATGACGCTGAACAGAAATATTTTGTAGTTCCCCTTATAGGGGTTACTGCACAAGGGGTGCTGATTACAGCAATATGTCGTTAACGAAGAATACAAAGCACAATGAAAGAAAGTAGTTACAAATACCGAAAAGTTCATATTCGTAAACAGCAGAAGTTATGCCGTGTGTGGAGAGTGCTGAGGGTGACATTAGCAGTAGTTGTGACACCGAAGATGAGAAATTATGCGTGAAGAAAGAATACCAACAAGATGCAACAATATAGATGATTTATTGTCAATTCCAGATGTTGATTATTGACTACTGTCTCGACATGTTTCGGGCATCTTTATGCCCATCATCAGGAG
>Ga0123355_10014077_pt1 | contig 12482 bp, 4 predicted proteins | sample TergutEmb28metaG_3_FD_89872 | JGI IMG/M metagenome (GOLD analysis project Ga0123355, IMG submission 89872) | Embiratermes neotenicus P1 segment gut microbial communities from Petit-Saut dam, French Guiana - Emb289 P1 | ecosystem: Host-associated > Arthropoda: Insects > Digestive system > Gut ...
ACGGCACTTTACTGTTTCGATGAATCCCGAATTTCTTGCGAAATTCACGTTGGGCGGCAACGTAGCTATCGTTGTTCTTATAAAATGATTTTACGGCGAAAGCACGCTGTGCACCAGTCCACGTACTCCATTTGAAACTGAACGCTATTCATGGCCACGCCACCTGGCAGCATCATTCCCCTTTTCCGCTCAAGCTAAAGATAGAAAAATGCAGTTGCCAAATCGCCCGATTCGCTGGCGGATCCTGTATTTCCCTCTGTGACCTGTCTGCGTCTACAACATTTTCCCACATTATCTCAAAAAAAGGCACGATTTTCGGGGAAAAAAACTGTAATGAACATAAAATTTGTGTTTTGATTTCTTCCCACAAAGTTTGACTGAAACACTTCTAATTCTGAGAAGAATTCAACGAAATATTATCACAAATGTACATTGGTATTTATGTAAACTACCCTTTCATTTTTGTCAAATTTTAATGAGGTTTTTGTAATTTTGCGAAAGGGTCTGGAAACAAAATTATAATTTACGATCCTACGCTTTTACTTATTGCAGTGCGCTGTAGATTAAATTATTACGTCTTGAGGTAATGTACATTGTTCAGAACAGCTTACGTTACACAGACCATTATACAGTCTAGCAATAACTACATGTTTCGTCTCTTGTTACATATACTCAGTTTAAACAGGGTGTATTGTTGTATATGGAACAGATAGCAGGCTCTTCTTGTAGTGCGTTAAATGTGTGTAAAACTGATACAGCAGAATTTATTGAACTATCGGCCATAAACTGCAAGGGTAAGAAATAAATAAATCTTCAAACGAAATTGCTATTTAATTTGCACAGGACATTAAGCTGTATTTGTGGGCCGGGTAGCTCAGTCGGTATAGCGACTCGCCACGGGCTGCACGGTCCGGGGATCGAATCCCGGTAGGGGCAAGTTTTTCCGCACCAGTCCAGACCGGCCATGGGGCCCACCCAGCCCCCTGTAAAATGGGTACCGGGTCTTTCCCGGGGGTAAAGAGCGGCCGAAGAGTGACGCTGAACACTTACCCCTTTCTAGTGCCGTGGTCAAGAAAGAGTAAAGCTATACCTCCACTCTCGCCTGTGGGCCGTACGGTCTGTACAGAGCCTCAGTGCCTGTACAAGGGTGCACTTTACCTTTACCCTTACTATTAAGCCGTATTTAAAAAGAAATCCAAATTTTTATTCATTCAATATAAGAACTATAGAAGGCAGTTATAAAATTCAATTGTACGTGCTGCTGAAGGCTACTTTACACTCCCCCCCCCAAAAAAAACCTCGCTATTCTCTCTCCGCGCATGAACCGCAGAATACTCGATGCAGGGGGACCGGTGTCTCTGGTCAGGAATAATCGAGCATAGTCAGCCTTTGCCTGGCAATGACTCAAATTATTCAATACATCATGAAATAGATATTGCCCAGAATTGGTGAAGGGGGGGGGGGGTTCGTTGTCCGCAGTGCCCCGTCGATGTTGACAGTGCCACAAGGGAGCAACAACTGTTGACCATGGCCGGGCCTTCTGCCATATTGTCCCTTACACATAAACACAGCCTGTGGGTAAATCGCAGAGCGGTCTAAAGTTAAAGCAGCTAGTTACTGCACATACAGTGAGTAATATGGTTCAAAGGCTTCGGTAGGGAGCGGTTTGGAAGCTGGTTGAGTTAGTAGGGCGAGTCACAAACTGCCTTGTTCGACTTGTGGACATAAGGGACTTATTCGTGGTTCTCTAGCTTCAAAACAATGTGGACACGTAATGAATTCAGCACCATAGAAGTCGGTGCCGATTGGAACGAAGTGGTAAAACGGCAAGGAAGAAGCAAAGAACAGGAATAGAAATGAGCACAACGCTTACGAGTGGGAAGAGAGAAAAGCGACAGAGCCACAGGAAAGGGAGAGAAAGGGGATTGGTGGGGGTGTCAACCAGCCATGAACTTAGGGAACATTGCAACTTCAAAGGACTGTTAGATTTCCAGCTCTAAATTAGTTCCCTGAGAGAATAATTGGCTAATAATTGGCTAACGGGTCCCATGTGCGCTGCAGACACGCGCTATGGTGTGGTCTTAGTTGCCAGCCGGAAGGGAAGGCAGATTTTGTGCACAGATTGCGGGGAACAAATAGACGTCATGAATAGGGGAAATGCGTTGGACTTTTGGAAGACCGAAATGCTTGTAAACAATATTTAAAAATCCAGCACCGAACCCCTCCCCCCACCCACACCCTACATATTTATTTACGTGTTTATTTATGTATTTATTTATTTATTTATAAACACGTGGGAGACGTCACGTGCTCTACAGTATGCCCTCTGTTACAAAGACCCTATCCCAAAGACTCCTAATTAAGGTCGTATTTTATCAACTATTTCGTCTGTATGGTATATATGTACCCGTGTGTTTCATGAATGCGTATGGAAGGGCAGGTGTAGATCCATCGTTCTGAACCTTGGCGCTAGATTCACCTAAGTGGTCAGATTCACGCTTCGGCTGATTTGTTCTAAAGAAAGCTCCATCAGCACTCGCTGACCAAGAGACCGGGTGGACCTCAGAGCTGGTCTAGACGAACTGGACAAGAAAAAAAACTTGTTCCTAAAGGAAAGAAACACAATTTCTCTTTCTCTGATATGACGTCATGTGACATGTTAGAACTTGTTTCGGGCGATGGTTATGCCCCCATCATCAGGTTTTCCTGTTTACACTCACCGCTTCTACAGAAATTTGAAGAAGAAATGTGCTCAAACTTTAGTAAACTTCCACCAGAATGAGCGGTGTTACATCCTAAGAGACAATATACCCCATAGTCGGCACCGTTACTCCTCTCAACCCCACACACATCCCTCTCTCTTACCTATTTTCAGAAAATTGTCTCACCTTCGCTCAGGTGCACTTTGTAGCGTCCTTTCCCATATGTTTCCCAACCAAAGCCCTTCATGTGTCTGGTTAAAGTACACAGGTGCGCAGCATCCCAGATCTCTCCATACATTTAATAACTACGGAATACAGGATGAGCCATAAGCTCCTACACTTTTGATGGGTAATGTCTTTGTTAGATCTGAAATGTAACTTATACATTAAGAATACAAACAAAATCATGCATATAGTTAAAAGGTTGTGTGCGAACATGAAGAGATCGTTTTAACACGTAGTGAAGATTAACAAGGGAAGAATATCTAACATGCTGCAACACATACCGGCTGGAACGAGATACAAAATCAGCACTTGAATTTGGAATTATTTTGGCGATGATTGTGATGACGATGACCATCTATGACAAGCGTTATGTGTTTTGATGTTTTGCTTTTCTTTTTTATGTTTTGCTGACCGTGCATCTCAGTGTAATCTTAGCAATTAACCAACTAAATGCACAAATTATTATTTTAAAATAAGTTTATTATACGCCTCTACATGTTTCGAGCACTATGTTCTCATCATCAAGAGGTGAAAATTGTATTATACAGCATCTGGTATCGTCACACTCTGTAGGTGGCCGTCCGGTGACAGGACTGCTACCTACAGAGTTTGACGATACCTTATGCTGTATAATACAGTTTTGACCTCCTGATGATGGGCACATAGTGCTCGAAACATGTATAGGCGTATAATAAACTTATTGTAAAACAAGAATTTGTGTACTAAGTTCGTTAATTACTAAGATTAAGCGTCATGTGTATTTCTTTAATTTCCCTTTGTCCCGTTTCTCAGAATATCCATAGACCTTCACCCTGATACCCGATCTCTTCGATTATGAACTCACAAAAAGATGAAAGCTTTTTTAAAAAACGGTACAAACCGCTTACAAAACCGGCACGGGGATCAAACCCGAATCTCTTATTTACGAAGTTAATATTCTTGGTCCATTTACATGTATCTTTCTTCCGTCACTCAGCAGAAACCTCTTCTAAAATTCTAATTATCTCATAATTTCATTGTTTCTAAGGAAAGAGGCTGTGTGTTGTTCCCTGCTGCCGATCCCAGTGGCCGCGCGGTCTAAGACGTTACTGAAGTAATGTGGTTGAAGTGTGTTGGATAGAAGAACTCACACTTTGACACTAGCAACCGGTCAGTATGAACACACAACAATTACGAAGATCCTAGCTGCAAAAATGGTCAAAAATCGTCCAGTACAATACCAAAGAGTAAGAGCTGGTTTTGTGTCGTGTAACTATCTGTTACAGAATACGGTTACAAATTTCTTACACTGTTTTTTAATGAGTAGGTGTAAGACACGTGGCACGGGTTTCGAGACATTCTAGGTGCACTTTTTTTTCTATTTGGCGCAACAGCACCCAGTGGGCAAGAGCCTTCTCATTCACGAGGTTTCTAAATAACACACAACGATGCACCACAGTCGGTAGGACTCCTTTGGACGAGTGATCAGCCCGACGAAGAGACCTCTTCCTGGCAACACAAAACACTCACAACAGACATCCATCCCCGTGGTGGGAATCGAACCCGCAATCCCAGCAGACGAGCGGCCGCAGACCTACGTCTTACACCGCGCAGTCACTGGGACCGGCACAGGCTTGTGTACTAGAAGTTGATATATGAGGGGGGATCAAAGGAATGTGGAGGGGGGGGGTCTTGTAGTCCTGGAAACCAAACGGAGATGTGATTCAGCAAATGCTCAGTGGGTAGAGAAGGAATATTGATCGGAAATCAGAAGCAATTATTGGAAAAACTTTCGGAATAAAAGTGTAAGAGGCATATACAAAGAGTCTACAGTGAGCAGGTAAGGGAAACTTCGTTCCGTGTGCTGGACGAATTCGGAGACAACTCGTTGGAAGTCAAACGAGGAAGATGTGACTGGACGGCAATCGGAAGAGGATGGAGAGGCAACTTGTGAGGGCAGTCATGTTGACTGCGTGGTAGTGGGTGGCTTATACTAAACTTGGGCTATATGGAATGGGATATTCAAGTACACTTGATGTCCGAACTATTGCAGAAGCTGAATATGGTGTGCTCAAGCTGCAGACGGTATGTCCGTAAGCAAATGTCCACAGTAAAGTTTTCTAGCTGAGATTCAGCCTCGTGAAGCGAAAGCAGAGCGAAGTCACATCAAAGTACGTTGTTAAAATCTCCAACTGAATTGGAAGTCTCGAAATCTCGGACGATAATGCGAACTGCGGCAACTGTGGAAAAGTACGAGAAAAAAAATATATATATACATAGGGTGAGCATGAAGTCTTTCCCTGATTACAAACATTTGTTGCAAGAAAACTACTGTACGTGGAATACAAATATATTTATTTTTTTCAAAATGTAGCTCAAGAAGTTTTTTTGCAACACATTAGTACACTTCAACACGTGCTCCTTCTGTTGCACGCAGAACGTCTAATCGATAATCGGTTTTTCACCACGTGTTCTCCAATAAGTCTTCAGTTATTGTAGCAAAAGCGTCTGTTAGTCTTGCCTTCAAGTTTGTAATATCTGGAACTGGTGTCGAAAACACTTTGTCCTTAACATACCCCTATAAAAAGAAGTCAAGGGGGGGGGGGTGATATCCGGCGATCGTGGTGGCCAGGGTGTCTGACCATCTCTCCCAATCCACCTGTTTGGAAACGTTACATCCAAAAACCAAATGTTACAATAAACACATGACATAAAATTTTAGAAACTAACTTAAGTAATGTTAAAAAGAATATGTTTGTATTCCACGTAGTTTTCTTGTAATAAATGTTAGTAAGCAGGGAAAGACTTTATGCTCACTCTGTATATTTAGCCTTGGAGGATAGAGTCTATAAGGTATCTGAGGGTGACTGCAGCAAAACCGGCAAGCGCTGGACGACAAACAACGGGCTACTAACACTTCTTAGATAACAGAAAGCAGGCCACATTTCAATACAGTGCAACTGATGCTAAATTATCCCTTTAACCTTTTAAAACCTACTGGTCACGTGATGCACGGCCAGTTTAACATTCAACAACTGTACGCTCTGCCCACACTGTATTTATGTGTTTTGTATTTATCTGAGAACAAACAGCGACTAATGTCACTTACAGCATAAACTGATTGGTTTTTATAACCGAGATGAAAAGTGTTTACAGCGCGGTACGGACTAGGTCTTTAAGTATAGCGGTATGCGCTTCGTCTGTAAAAGTGTTAAACCCTAGCGACAATTGTATGTACCACCGATTGAGCACTAAAGACTTTGCATTTCGCACCCACAGTTTGTATTCCACCTGATTCTCACGGAATACGGCGACCTTTTCTCTGTACAGCGTCCACCAACGGGATTTTTCTAATGGGAGCACACCGTTCTTTGTGAGGTACGAACTGATTTTTTTTACGTAGCAGAGAGAAGTTTTAGTCAAGAACTGTAATAGAAACAATCCGAGATCGCAAGAAATAGGAAAGTGGTAGAATTTGGGAGCATTATTTGTTTATGTATTTATCTGTTTATGTATTAATTTACTTTGAATATATTTAATTATTCGCTTCTTAAATTATTAATTAATTAATTATTATTTATTTATTTGCTTATCATTTATGTTATATATATAAAGGCGCTGCCCTTAGCTCAGACTACACCGTATCGAATCCTACGATGACTGTAAAATGAACTTGTAATAATGAAGTAACATCTAAGAAATTTCCTGGAAGCGCCGATGAATATTACGAAAACATCGGGCAGGAAGGATTGTATTGGGACCGAGTTTTCAACCTGCGTCGTCCGTAATACGAAGCACGGAAGTATCTGAATACCATCTGAACTACATGTTAAGTACCCGGATTAAATTCAGCATGGTGTATATCTTTACAATACTTGTAAGAGGGAGAACGGGTTGGGGTTCTTCGGATCGGTTGACACATAGATTACAATATGACACTCAGGGGGCAGACTGGTGTAGCTGACTTGATACAAGATTTTGAAAAATAATAAAAGCAGTGGACAGCACACGTGTAATGGATCGAAGGTGGTAGCATGCATAATATAACGGTACAGTAATCTTGATGTTTTGCTGACCGTGCATCTCAGAATAATCTTAGTAATTGACCAACTTAACGCACAAATTCTTGTTTTATAATAAGTTTATTATATTCCCCTATATGTTTCGAGCATTGTTTTGCTCATCATCAGGGGGTCAAAATTCTATTATACAGCATCTGGTATCATGACACCTGTGGGTTGCCGTCCGGTGCACAGGTTGAGAGGGTCTTCTCTCGATCCGTGCATGGGACGGCCACCTACAGGTGTGATGATACCAGATGCTGTATCATACAATTTTGACCCCTGATGATGAGCACATAGTACTCGAAACATGTAGAGGCATATAGTAAAATTATTATGAAACAAGAATTTGTGCATTAAGTTGGTTAATTGCTAAGATTACTAGTATAGTACAGTAATCGTAAAATATTCTGTGCCGGTCAATTTTATATATTATATATTAACCTTTTGGCGCCGGAATTATTTTTAAAAATTTTAGCACATCCTGTATATAAAACGTGAATAAAACAGGAACCAAATACGTTAGAATTATGAAACAAACTGCATTTTGAAGTGAAAAAGACGGAGAGTGTATACCATGTTTAAAATATTCAGTACATATATTTGTTGAATAAATATATAAAATGCAATGTTTAGAGGTTTGCGGTGCGGTACGACCACTATAGGCGTCGTTAGGGTCAAGAGGTTAAAGGAACGGGGGGTGTGGAGGCAAAGCTCCCTCCTATTCTTAAGGAGACACTAGGTACAGCGTCAGTTTCATGCCCCGAAAGCTTCATTTCTGGTACAAAATGCCACTGTCCTCACGTAATAATAGGCTGAATGGGCCACAGAAAAGACCGTGAAGATTTGGAGGGAGAAAAAAAACTCTTTCTCCTGACAGGCATTCGAACCACGATTCCCCCGGACGTCCATGCTGTAGACTAATCACTATACCGAGGCACCTCGGCTCCCAGTAGACTACATACAGACGCAAAGACATACAGGGACAGTAGACGATACAATTCTATTGGGGTAATCAAATCAAGGATAATAACATTGCCAAAGTATTGCGTAACAGAAAAATTGATACAGGATTTTGGTAGGGAATACTGAAGGAAAGAGACGCTTGGTAGATCTTCGTAAAGGTGGGATGATAAAATAAACACACACAAGAAACAGAACTGGATTGCATGAACTGGATCGAAATGGCTCAGGTTAACGACCGCTATAGGGCTCTTGTGAAGGCGGTGATGAACATTCCGGGTCCATAAAATGTGACGAATTTCTTCACTAGATAAGAAAATATTATTTTCTCAAACAGGACTCTGCGTCGTGAAATTATTTTGTTAGTTAGTTGTCAGTCAGTCAGTTAGTTAGTTCGTCAGTCAGGCACTTAGTCTGCTAGTCAGCCAGTCATTTAGTCGGTCATTCAGTAACTAAGTTAGTTAGTTAGTCCATTCCTTAGTTTGTCAGTCAGGCAGATAGTTATTCTGCGAGTTAGCCAGCCAGCCAGTCGATTAGTTAGTTATTTCGTTAGTTCTTCAGTCAGTTCTGTAGTTCGCCATTCAAGGCAGCTTGTTATTCTGCGAGTCATTCAGTTTTTTTTCATTAGTTCCTCAGTCAGTTTGTTAGTCAGGGGAAGAAATGTTAGGAACAATACAAGAATAATCGGCAGATCGACTCGCACCAGACCACACAGGCCGAAGAGAGAAGCCACAAGTGATGCTACTGCTCTGTGCGTGACGTCAGGCGCGCCTCCAAACAACAAACACCAGACAGTAATGAAGCAGATAGCCTACCAGCGTCTCAATTCTCGCAGTTCATTCTGTCAGTCGCTTCTTGTGTTCTTCAAGCCCAGCACCTCACACGTTTGGACAATGGAAACACGTCTTCCTTATGCGACGCGGGTTACAAGCTAACTAGTCTCCGCGGCATGCAGTTCGAACAACATAGCTCTATGTGCCTTCCATAAAAATGCACGTATCAATGACGTGCTGAGACTGACAAAAACCTGTCACTCGGCCATTTGACACTGGTCGGAAGGCAGCGTGTCTATAGACCAGTGTTTCTCAACCACCGGGCCGAGGCCCGGTACCGGGCCCTGGCATCAATTATACAGAGCCGCGAGAGATTCTCCTGGAATTGATAACTAATTTAAATGTAATTTTATATTTGTCAACACGCCACACCGTACGCATAAGTGTACTAATACTCTTTATGATTATGCCATAATTAATTATTAATACTTGTGTTAGTTTAACCTTTTGGCGCCGGAATTATTTTTTTAATTTTAACACATTCTGTATATAAAATGTGAATAAAACAGGAACCAAATACATTAGAATTATGAAACAAACTGCATTTTGAAGAGTAAAAACGCAAAGTATATACCGTGTTTAAAATATTCAGTAACTATATTTGTTGAATAAATACATAAAATGAAACGTTTAGAGGTTAGCGGTGCGGTACGACCACTATAGTGGTCGTTAGGCGTCAAAAGGTTAATGTATGAACTTAAAAAAAAATTGGAACGGTACTGACGAGTAAATATGTTGGCACCGGGCAATCGTCTTATGAAAAAAGAATTTGCCGGGACGCTGTCTCGCAAAGGTTGAGAAACACTGGTGTAGACACTTTAAACGAATGATGCGTGGCCTTGAAACAGCTTTGTGAACCTCATGATGTGGCAGCCGGTCCCATTCCTTGTCTCATTTCATCGACAGCACAATCTAACAAGAAATCATCACACTTTCTCACTCCCTCGCACAAATATTTGGCACATCAACATTATACAAGAAATGTAGCAAGTTAAATTGTTAACGTATCGATGCAGTTACAACCTGAATTGCTTTCAGTGACTTGGATTAAAAAAAAAAAGTGCAGTCGATTAGACGCTTTAAAATGTAAAGCGTGTTTCTAAACCGCCGGGTCGCCGCCCGGTACCGGGCCCTGGCAGCATTTATACCGGGCCGCGAGAGGTTCTGCTGGAATTTGTCATTTTAGTTTTCTGAGCAATTTTCATGAATAAATGTTTCATAGTGGAAATATTCTGAGGAGAAAAATATTCGTGAATGTGTCGAAAAACTTAGACCCAGATGTTGGCCTGAGGAAAATGCAATATGCTACAAGATTTCATTAGTCAAGTGATTGATAACTAATTTAAATGTAATTTTATATTTGTCAACATGCCACACCGTATACGTAAGTGTACTAATACTCTTTATGATTATGCCATAATTAATTATTAATATTTATGCTAGTTTAATGTATGGACTTAAAAAAGTGAAAGGTATTTACGTGTAAAGCTGTTGGGACCGGTCCCTCGTCTTATGAAAAAAGAATTTACCGGGCCGCGGTCTGACAGGGGTTGAGAAACACTGAAAGCACCCACAGTGTCCAAACAAACAGCACATGGAGGGGTGAACAAAACACTTCAACTTCGCCAAATCGCAACAGCAAGGAAGCAAGTGGTTGAGTTGGCGTCGACATTAAGCAAATGTAACGTACACTCTGTATTTAATAAAGAATACTGCACAATAATAACAATAATAATAATAATAATAAAATACCATTACATGTGCCATGAACTGTAAGTACAGAACGGCTACAACACTATATAACCGAGAAACGTGGTTTATTTCGGGCATATAATAGAAAATAGAAGGCAAAGTTTGTCCTACAACAGACCATGAAAGCCCATCGGGGAAGTAGAGTTATGGCTGTACTCTTCCTTTAACCTCGGCGCTAGATGACGATGGGTGGTCAGCATCAACTCCCAGCCGCTTTACCCCCGGGAAGTTTGGGTGGGCCCCAGGGCCGTTCTGAACGGATCTAGAAAATCTCCCCCCTCTCTAGGATTCGATCCCCAGACCGTCCAGTCCGTAGCGAGTCTCTATACCGACTGAGTTATCATATTATTATTATTATTATTATTATTATTATAACAATACATGCACCACGAACTGCAACTATAGAACCCATGCAACACTATATAACCTAAAAACGTGTTTTTTTAGGTATATAATTGTAAATACACTGCATAAAGTTTATACCAAATAATGATACTAATCAAGCTCTCTCTGACAAATATCCAGTGTAATACCGGTGACTGTTTCTCTGTCACAACTCGCCATGTTCACAAGTTTACTGTGTCCTCGCAAGTCAGATTGTTCTGCTTAATCGCTCTTCCCAATTTCGACTCTCATTTCGTTTCGACAATTCCTCTCTTTTTCTTCCGTCGTGCGACCAGATCATTACTCTCTTAGGCCGTCTGTTATCTGCCAACAGTAATGCACGCCCATTCCATTACAACACGTTAATTTAAATTCTCTTCAGAACTGTTTTACTCCCATTTTCTTTAGCTGCTTTTTATTGCTTACTTTCAGTATATCGGATATTCTTGCAGCTCTTCTCCAAAAACCAATTCTCTACTCAACACCTTCTACTTTACTCTGTAATCCACCGTCAAAATTTCACACCCGTAGCTTCAAATGCTGTCCACCATCCCGTCAAACATTCATTCCTTTGCATTCAGTTGAACATTTTTGCTCCACAGTGGCCCATTTAAAGTTCTGGATGCCTTCCCGAGAGCAGTGCCGGCGGTAGGACAGGTATTGGTAGGACCTCCCATGCCGTAGAGGGTCGAAGGGATATACCTGGACTAAAAATCAACCCACTGGTCCTCCAGGCTATTGGGGGTTAGCGATGGACGGACAAGCCATCCAGTTAAAAAAAAAAGTTGTTAAAGGCCAGTTGAAATGTGATGTCACACGCACAGAAACCAGATTTCGTCTTCCGGCGAAACGGACGAGTCAATTTAAATCGGCGGGGCGTCAGTTCAGTCGACTACTGACAGCCGAGGCCTGCGCATCAGCGGTAGTAATCCTGGATACACCATGTTCCGAGGTAGTGTGAAGAGTACTGGCTACCCACTCTATTCGCCAGTTTCCCCTTCACTTCCCCACTCGTGCGTCACTGTGTACCATCACATTTCAACTGGACTCTACCTACTTCAGCAGAAATAATGATGATCATTATCATTCAATTCAATGGCTGTTTATTTATGTGCAGGTTTACCAGCACAAGTGCCTATTATAAAACCAGCACAAATAAAACACAAACATAGTACAAATACAAAAAGAGAGCAAAAAACAATACGTAGAAGAGAACAATATAAAATTGTAGTGGGACAAGAGCACTCAATACTGAGAACCTTAAATAAACAAATATAAAGATTTTTGACGTTTTGCTGACCGTGCATCTCAGTACATTTATCTCAGTAATTAACCAAATTGATGCACAAAATTTTTGTTTCACAATAAGTTTATTTCATGCCTCTACATGTTTCGAGCACATGTGCTCATCATCAGGAGGTCAAAATTGCATTGCACAGCCTCTGGTATCATCACACCTATAGGTGGCCGTCTGGTGCACAGGTTGAGAGAGGACGCAAGTCCTCTCTCAACCTCTGCACCAGACGGCCACCTATAGGTGTGATGATACCAGAGGCTGTGCAATGCAATTTTGACCTCCTGAT